>Ga0155388_148_pt1 | contig 58810 bp, 49 predicted proteins | sample RifCSPhighO2_02_FD_106356 | JGI IMG/M metagenome (GOLD analysis project Ga0155388, IMG submission 106356) | Candidatus Wildermuthbacteria bacterium RIFCSPHIGHO2_02_FULL_47_17
GATGTGGATGATTGGAGGGCTTGACCCGAGTAGCCTAAACGACGTCTGGTATTCCGGCAACGGAACCGTCTGGACTCAAGTCACAGCCAACGCCCAGTGGAAAGCTAGCTCTACCCACACCCTCCTTGTTTTCAATAACCAGATGTGGGTGATAGGGGGAGGCGTCCAAAACGACGTCTGGTATTCCGGCAACGGAACCACTTGGACCCAGGCCACGGCCAACGCTCAGTGGTTGGCGCGCACCTCCCACACCTCTCTTGTTTTCAATAACCAGATGTGGGTTATCGGGGGATATACATCAACCAGCACAAACGATGTCTGGTATTCCGGCAACGGCACCACTTGGACCCAGGCCACGGCCAACGCCCAGTGGGTGGCGCGCGACAGCCACACCTCCCTTGTTTTCAACAACCAGATGTGGGCCATTGGAGGGACCCTCGATGGCGGCACAAGCCAACTAAACGACGTCTGGTATTCCGGCAACGGCACCACTTGGACCCAAGCCACAGCCGTGGCCCAGTGGGTGAAGCGCTACCTTCACACCTCCCTTGTTTTCAACAACCAGATGTGGGTTATCGGGGGATACACAACGACTTATACAAACGACGTCTGGTATTCAGCTGGCGCTGACGATATAATCGGCTCCTCGTGGCACCGCGCAACTCCGGGAACCGTTAACGGCGCGAAGGACTACGACGGACTGAATCAGCCGCCGCTAAGCGGCACCTGGTACGCGGGATTGCTGTCCGGTCTTTCAGTGAGCTTGAGCAATACCGCGGTGGATTTGGGCGAGTTGGGCCCGTCAAATAGTTTTACTTCGTCTTCCGGCACGACCACAATTACCGTAACTACTTCGGCTTCCACCGGATATATCGCCTACGTTTGGGCGGCAAACAGCGGGCAATTAAAAAAATCAGACGCCGCGGTATATATCAGCGCCTGGACCGGAACCAACTCTTTGCCCACTAACTGGAACGGAAATTGTCCCAGCAATTCCGAATGCGGATTCGGCTACACCACTGACGACGGCGATTTGTCGGGAGGCGGAGGAGCGGACAGATTTACGGCCAGCACGGGCGCCTGCGGCGCAGACAACAAATGCTGGGCGGGCTTTGCAACGGCCGGCCCCGGAGACCCGGTGGCGGATAGTTCGGCTCCGGCGATCAGCCAGCAAAATATTGTTACCTACAAAGTTTCAACCGACAGCGCCCAAGCGATGGGACAATACCAGACAACCGTTGTTTACGTTGTTACGGCGCAGTATTAACGGGAACATTATTATCATCATCCGCCTCTTTGAGATTAGCATCCGCCTCTTTGAGATTAGCTAAGCTAATCTCAAAGAGGCGGATAATCTCAAGAGCAATTACGCGTGAATTAGATTCACTATTGAGATTAGCTAAGCTAATCTCAAGCCAGAGAAAAAATCGCAAATTACGAGCGTAATCCGTAATCGTAACATGAGGAATATTCGTTTTATCGCCGGCCAAATTTACCACGTATATAATCGCGGAGTAGAAAAACGCAACATTTTTATGGCTGACAGCGATAGGTGGCGATTTTTACAAGGTATGCTGCTTTTTAATAATGTCCATTCGGTTGCTCGTTTGTTGTGGGAAGTTGAGAGGTCGCAGGGGGCAGCCACTTTTAGGACGATTAAGGAATACATCAAAAAACAGCCCGCAAATCGTGAACCATTGGTGAATATCGTCGCAGACTGCTTGATGGATAATCACTACCATCTTATTATTGAGCAAATCAAAGAAGATGGAGTTTCAAAGTTTATGCATAAACTAGGCACCGGTTACACGCTTTACATCAATAAAAAATACAATCGTAGCGGCGCGCTTTTTCAGGGAACATATAAGGCCGCGCACGTGGAAAGCGAACTTTATCTGAAAAATCTTTTAGTATACGTAAACTTGATTAATCCCAGTCAACTAGTTGAGCCACGACTTAAGGAAACAGGCCCGCAGGATATAAACGTGCTTATGGAGTTTGCAGAAACTTATCCGTGGAGTACCCATTTAGAATATTTACAGAAAAGAGAATCAATAATTGTAGATAAGGGGATTCTCGGCAAACTTTTTGCCGACCCACTCGAATATAAGGATTTTGCACGAGGAGTATTATTGGGCAGAAAATATGAAATACTTGGCCGTTTGGCCCTTGAATAATTTGTAACTCCCTTTTTGTGATTAGCTAAGCTAATCACAAGATTGCTAATAAGAAAATTGCCAAAAAAATACCATGCGTCAATACACGAAAAAGCAAATTAAATTTGTGATTAGCTTAGCTAATCACAAATGCGGCCCGAGAATAATCTTAGGCGCTTTCACGGTTTTTTTGGCGTGGTCGGGTTTTTTGGCGTGGTCTGGCTGGGCCTCGGCTGAAGGTATTTCGCCGAAATTGACAGTAACGCCGCATACTTTTGAACTGACCGTGGAGCGCGGGCAGGAGCTGAAGCAAACGATCAGGATTACAAATGGCGGAGATGTCGCTATTCCTATTGCGGCAAGAGTGGTTGATTTTACGGCGCAGGACGAGACCGGGCTGATGGAATTTGACGAATCGTCGCAGGACGCGGTTGAGGCCTCGCGTTTCTGGTTTTCGCTGGAAAACCCCAATTTTATTTTGGAGCCCGGGGAGACAAAAATAGTCAGCTTTAAGCTGAAGGTGCCGGATGAAGCCGAACCCGGCGGACATTATTCGGTCATAATGTTTGAGCCGCAATTGCCCTCTTTTTATTTCAAGGAGGGCCAGCCGCGGGCGGTTCCGGTGATTGGAGTTTTGTTTCTTTTTTCGGTGGAGGTTGAGGGCGTAAGCCATTCGCCCGACCCTTTCTATGTGGTTGAGTTCAGTATTCCCGAAAAAATGCATCTTAAAAAACTTGAAAATTTCTTTGCCAGTCTTGCCGGAATATTTTCCGAGGCGCGCGCCGAAGGCGAAGGTTTGTCTATTGTGGAGTCCAGTCGGCTGCCATTTACTTTGCGGATTAAAAATGATGATATTTTTCACGTAAAGCCCGAGGGAAAATTAACCATTACCACGCTTTGGGGCAAAAAAGCGGGGGAGACGGAAATTAAAAGAACAACGATTCTTCCGGGCAAGGTGCGGAAATTTCCTCTGGAGTTTCGGCCGGAGCTACCTTCGTGGGCGGAAAAATATCTGCCTGATCGGGCCCTGAATTTTATTTCGCAAAATTTGTTTTTCGGAAAATATCGGGCGGAACTGCAGTTGGCGGACGGCATGAGGCCAAACAGCGCGGCGATAAAAGAAAGCATTGAGTTCTGGGCGTTTCCGTGGAAAACGGTTTTGGTTGCTGTTTTTGCCGCGGTTTTGCTTTTCCTTCTGCGCAAAAAGATTGTCGTATTTATAAAAAGAATCATTGCCGCGGCGAAAGCGCTAGTACGAAGTTATCCACAGCCCAAGTATTGACGCTCTTTTTCGCGGAAATGGTATTATGATATGAATAGAGAACGATAGGTGGCAGGGAATAGCCGAGAGAATAACCTATAACCTGTAACCTATAATCTGTAACCTGCTAATTGGTCGATAGCAGAACAAATAACGGTTCCGCGTAAAGATGCATATTATACGGAATCGTTAAATTTTAAAAAAGATTATTTTCATGTCACAACAGATAAAAAAACACGGAAAAACGGCATTGGTCGCGGGACTGACATTGATGCTTTTGATAATGTATTTTGGCATTCCCTCAACAAACGCGGCGTCCATTTCCAGCAGGCAGATGAAACTGACTAACTCACAGCCATCGTCAACATCCACGTATGATTTTCAGGGCACGCATTCGGGCACTTCGGTGAGATGTCTTGAGATTGCGTTTTGTACGACGGCATCGGGCAGTTGTACCGCGTGGGGAGGAGATGCCTCTACCCGCACTAAGGGCGCGACCGGCGACTGGTCCGGCTGGACGTATGCCAACTGGGTCGCTACGACCACAACCAGCGCGACGTTGGTGCGCTATGCTACGAGCACAGTGGAAGCCGGCGGAGCGAGCTACTCTTTCGCAACCGCGGACATTACCAATCCAAGCACCGGCGGAACATACTACGGTCGCGTAACTACTTATAGCGATCAAATTTGTACAACTTCAGTTGATACCGGAGTAACGGCTTTTGCCATAGTGTCTGGAGTCGCGGTGTCGGCGACAATCGCGGAAAGCTTGAGCTTCGCCATTGACGCCAAAACCAACTCGGCATGCGACGACAATTACGGCAGTTACGGAGGACCGGATTCTTCAGCTACCGCAGTGGCTTTTGGAACACTGTCAAACCTTAATACCTTTTACCACGCCTGTCAGGATTTGTCGGTGCAAACCAACGCATCGGGCGGATACAGCGTGACGGCCTATGAAGACCAGAACCTTCGCGATTCATCCTCCGGAGTGAATATTAATGATTCTACGGGCAACGGCGGCGGAATGACTGAAACCACAACGGCAACATGGTCAACGGCTACCAATAACGGATTCGCTTACACCTGCGGCAACGTAGTCGGAGCGGCCTGCAGTTTATCGGCCAGCTCCAGTTATCGCCAATTTGCCTGCAACGGCGCTAATGCAGTCTGCGATCCGGGTTCCGGCGCCGAAACCGCGACGGCTGTAATGTACGTCTCTACGGCGACCACAAGCACCAGCACGGTTGAATACAGGATAAGCGTCGGCACCGCGCAGGGCGCGGGCAGTTATTCCAACACGATAGTTTACGTGGCTACCCCGACATACTAAATCTTTATTTTTAACCTCGTGAGGAGCTTAGCTCCTCACGAGGTTAATGGTGGGGTCTTGCTCCAGAGCCTTAAACATGCTATTTTTGGGCATTGGTGCTAGATTTGTCAGATTCGCGGGTTAGATATTAAAATGAAACGAACAACAATTGCATTTGTTTCTATTTTAACCGCGGCCGCCGCGGGAAATTTTGTTTTTTGGAACAGCGTTCATGCCGCTTCGGGACTTTCCATATCGCCCCTGACTTTTGAACTTACGGCAAATCCCGGCGATTTACTTGAAAATACAATAAGAATTTATAATCCCACCGATTCCGCGGTCGCGGTTAAAATGGAGATTGAGGATTTTACGGTTTCCGGCGAAACGGGCCAGGTAATTATAGAGCCCGCGGAAACGGAAACCTATTCATTGACGCGGTGGGTGCAGGTTAGCCCCGAAACCTTTACCCTTGAGCCCGCGGAACAGAAAATCGTTGATTTCATTATTAATGTGCCCGCCGACGCCGAGCCCGGCGGACATTACGGATCGCTTTTGGCGACCACGGCCGGAGTTATTGGCGAAAATGTAACTGGAGCCGGTGTGGCGCAGAAAGTAGGTTCTCTGCTGTTGTTGTCCGTGTCCGGCGCGGTCAACGAAAACCTGCAGGTGAAGGACTTTTCCGCGCCAAAGTTTTTGGAATACGGCCCGATTAAATTCGCTATGCGTTTTGAGAATACGGGGACCGTGCATGTCAGGCCGAAGGGTTTTATTACCATTACCAATTGGCGGGGAAAAAAGGTTGCGGATGTGGAATTCGCGCAAAAAAATGTGATTCCGGGCGCAACCAGGGCGGTTGAGGCGACGTGGAACAGAAAAGTGCTTTTCGGCAAATACACCGCCACTTTAGTTGGCAGTTACGGGGTTTCCAATACGCCCTTGGAGCCCTATGTTATAAGTTTTTGGGTTATTCCGTGGAAAATAGCCGGAGGCGCGGGATTCGCGCTTTTGCTGATTCTCATATTCTTCTTCTTTACAAGGAAACGGTGGGGAAGAGCCCTGAAGATATTGATCAGGGGGGAGGGAGCATAGGGGTTACCCGCCTCCGCCCCCGCCGTCGCTAAAGCTATGGCGGGCAAGAAGGCTACGGCGGGCAGGCCCCGCCTCCGCCCCCGCCGTCGCTAAAGCTACGGCGGGCAGGCAGGTTATAGGTTACAGGTGAAAGATTTGGGCGGCGTCCTGCCGAATTAGGCGGACGCCGCTATCACTATAAAATGCCCGTTAATTCTAAAAAATTTATTCCTAAGCTAAAACTAAAGCTGAAGCTAAAATCCCAAGAGGATTTTTTGTTGTGGGGAGTGCGCATCGGCGTCGCCCTGATTTTGCTGACGCCGCTGGTGATAAGCAGATACACTCCTTTCCCGGTTGTTTTCCCAAAAACTCTTTATTTTCAGGCTCTTGTTGAGGTAGTATTTTTGTTTTATGCCCTGTTATTGATAGGCGATTACAAAAAATACCTGCCCAGATTTTCGCCGATTTTGATAGCCCTTTTCGTTTTTACGGAAGTTCTTTTGTTCGCGTCATTGCGCGGATTTAATTTTGAGCGCAGTTTGTGGGGAACGGTGGAGAGAGGCGAGGGCCTGATGCTGCATTTGCATTTGTTCGCCCTTTTCTTTGTTTTGGTCGGGGTTTTCCGCAAGCGGCAGGATTGGCTGAATATTTTGCGTTTAACCCTTTTAGTGAGCTTGCCGGTGGGCTTGGCGGCCTTGGCCCAAAAGCTGGGCATAAACTCGTTTTATACGGATCTTAGTTCGGGGCGCGTGACCGCGACTTTCGGCAACGCCGTTTTTTACGGAAGTTATCTGGTGCTTATTATTTTGCTCGCCCTTTTCATGGGGATTTTTGAAAAAGACAAGAAATGGCGAATTCTATTCTGGGCCTTGACCGTTTTTAATATTTTTCTGCTGGTCTTGACCGGAACGAGAGGAGCCTGGTTGGGCATCGCAATAGGATTGTTTTGCTTTGCCGGGTCCTGGTTTTTGGTTTTCGGCCGGAAAGCAAAAGAAAGGCGGCAGACGTTTCTGTTCGGAATTTTTGTTGTTTTGCTTTTTTCACTGCTCTTTATCGTTTTTTCGGAAGCCGGTTATCTTCCGCGGACATACATTTTAGACAGATATGAGTCGGCATGGTTTTATTTGCTTGGAGGCAAGGATGCCCGCACTTTTGTTTGGGGGCTGGGCCTTGACGCTTGGCGCGCGTCGCCTTTTTTCGGGTATGGCCTGGAATCCTTCAATTATGTTTATGATAAATACTACGATCCGCGATTCTTGGAAATGGAGCCCGGCAAGTCCATGGAAATTATTCCGGAAAACATATTCTTTGATCGCGCGCATGGCAAAATAATTGACACCCTGGAATCAAGCGGGGCCGCAGGGCTTTTAAGCTATTTAGCTGTTTTGGGAACGGCCATGTGGGCTCTTTTCAGGGGCAAACTCAAACGGTCAAACCCTTTTTTGCCATACGCGCTTTTGGCTCTTTTTGTCGGATACTTTGTCCAGAATATATTTACTTTTGACGTCAGCAGCACGTACCTGATTTTTATTCTTTTACTCGCTTTTATTGATATCAGCTCGCGGGACGAACCAAAGCCGATTGCTTCTAACGCAGCGGACCTTGGGGTGGGGCTGAAAATGATTTTGCGGGGCGCGGCAATTATAATTGCGGCTATTGTGTTCCTTGCCGTTATTGTCCGTCCCTTCGCGGCGTACGCGAAACTTATAGATTTTCGCGGTTTTGCGGCCAATGGACAAACAAGAGAAGCTTTGGATTCTTTGGATGCCGCCCTGAAGGGGCCCGCGCACACAAGATTTGAAGTTAGCTATTACGGAGCGCAGGCGCTGTTGCAGGGAATGCAAGCCGCCGAAGAGCAGGGTATGGAAAAGGAAGCCTCTGAACGATTAAAGCAGAGAATTGAATTTATGGCCGAACACCTAAAAAACAAAAATGAAGCCCTTCATATGCGGGCCTATATGCTTATCGCCGGACTTTACAAAAGTTTGTATCTTGCCGAGAAAGACCCAGCATATCTGGAAGACGAGGAAAAAATATTGGGGGAAGCGATTAAAATGAATCCTCAATTTCCAAAACTATATCAGTTGGCGGCCGAGATGAGGGTTTTGCAGGATCGGCTGGAAGAGGCGCAAATTCTTCTGGCAAAAGGCTACGAGCTGGATCACAACCAGGGGAAGCTTTATGAGTGGCTTGGCATGTCGTTTATGGAGGCGGGAAAAAAGGAATTGGGCGTGCAGTATCTCAGGAAGAGTTTGCAGGCCAGCAACTTTTATCAGACGGCATTTAGATTAGAAACAGTTTGGAATCTGGCGAAGGCCTATGAAGACTTGGGAGATTGGAAGGGGTTGGCGGATTTCTACGAGGAAGTTATAGCGCATTATCCGCAGGCGGTAGGTCCGGCCAATCCCCAGCTTTTCGCTTCGTTATCCACGGTATATGTTAAAATAGGAGAAAAAGAAAAAGCCCGCGAAACAACGGAAAGGATGCTGAAATTATATCCGGGGCTCGCACCGCAGGCGGCGGGATTCTTAAAAGAGCTTGAAGAGCCGCAAAATCCATCAAAGCAATAATATGGCGCAAACCAAAACAATTTTTCTGCTCGCGTTTCTTGCCGTCGCGCTGCCATTCGGCGCCGACGCCGCGGTTTTATACCTTTTGCCGCAAGCGCAGCAGGTTTATCTGGGGGACAGTTTTGTCGTAGAGGTGAGGCTGGATACGGAAGGGGAAGAAATAAACGCGGCCGAGGCAAACTTAAAATTTCCCGCCGATTTGCTTGAGGTTGTTGATGTCGGTATGGGCGGCTCGGTTTTAAATATCGCGGTTAACGGCAAACGCGCGGATGTCGATGGCAGTATATCTTTTGCCGGCGGCGCGCCCGAAGGGTTTAGGGGCGACGGCTTGGTGGGCCGAATTACTTTTTTGGCGAAGGGCGAGGGAACGGCTAGCGTAAACTTTATGGACGATTCGCGCGTTTTATTGAATGACGGCAGCGGCACGCCGGCTCCTCTTGTTTTTCTTGAAGGAACTTACGCCGCGGGAGCTAAACCAGAAGGATGGGTGGCAATTTCTGCGCCGACTCACCCAAATCAAAATAAATGGGCGCAGGGCAATACTTTGCATTTGCGCTGGGATTTGGAAAAAGACGCGGAATACAGTTATATTTTGAGCCGCGATCCGCTGGCTGAACCCGATGAAACTCCCGACCGTCCGCAGGGCGATTTATTATGGATGGGCGACATGGAGTATGCTTATCTTGAGGACGGCATATATTATTTTCATTTGCGGAAAGGCGCGAACGATTCTTCGGGGCAGATGAATTGGGGGCCGAAAATAACTTATAGGGCGATGGTTGACGCGACGCCGCCGGAAGACTTTCAGCCCCAATTCGCCAGAATAGAAGGAAAAAATTATGTCGTTTTTAATGCTTTTGATAAAACCTCGGGAGTTAACCGCTACGAGGTTTTAGAGCAAGCGCGCGATTTCTGGGGCAAACCCAAAGAAAATAGCGGCAACTGGAAAGAGGGGCGGAGTCCGTATTTACTGGCAGATCAAAATTTAAACAGCGCCGTTAAGATTAAAGCGATTGACGAAGCTGGCAACGCGAGGATGGCGGAAATCATTCCGCCCAAAAAACCATTGTGGCAAACGGCATTGCTGTTGATAATTTTCGCAGTTTTATTCATTTTTGCCGCATTAAGCTTCAGGAAAAAATTTCAAAGAAAATCAGCTTAGAGGTTTAGTTAAAGATGCGTTTTTTCTTCGCGTTAATCGTATGTTTTTTGGCCGCCGCGGCGGTTTTGGCTTTTGCTTCTTTTGCTTCGGCCACAACCGTCACTGATATTTCTTGCACGCAGGATAGCGATTGCGGTTCGGGCGCCATATGCCAATCCGGCGTATGTTCGGTTAAAGAAGGGCCCACAATAAGCGTTACCATTACCCAGCTTAGCGCTTGCGGGGATGGAAGTTTGGATTCGGGCGAGGAGTGTGATGACGGCAACACGACTGCGGGCGACGGATGCAATGCCAGTTGCCAAAATGAAGCCGCGCCAAGTCCCGGAGGAACGTTTGTCCGTCCCTTCCCCCAGCCGACCAACGTGATATTTGAAGGGAAGGCATATCCAAACGCTTTTGTAGCCATTTTGAAAAATGGCGCCGTCGCGGCTACGGTAGCGGCGCAGGGAAACGGATCTTTTACGGCTAATCTTAGCGGAGTTTCCGGCGGAACTTACACATTTTCGGTGTGGGCCGAGGATAACGAGGGCAGGCAATCAACCACTTTAAGTTTTACTGTAACAATTCTCGCCAGAACGACCACTTATATTTCCGGAATTATTTTGCCTCCGACCATAGAACTTTCAGCTCCCGTGATTGCGAAAGGACAAGAGTTGGGAATTGCGGGCCAGTCCTTTCCGCGGGCGGCAATAAAGATTCTGATTTCACCGTTGAATATGATAAAGCAGGCGTTTGCCGATGAAAGAGGCCGCTGGAAATATGGTCTTGATACAAAAGATTTCAGCGTTGGAGAATACGGCGTTCAGGCGATGGCCCTTAGCGATTCCGGCGGCCAGAGCGGATTTTCAGATAAAAAAACTTTCAAGATTTTGCCCGAGGGCGCGGAAATTTGCGCCAAAGGAGATTTAAATCACGATGGAAAAGTTGAGCTTGCCGATCTGTCCATTATGCTTCATTGGTGGGGGACAGATAATACTTGCGCCGACCAAAATCATGACGGCATAGTTGACCTCATAGATATATCCATTCTTTTCTACTATTGGAGGGAATAACGCTTTACAAAATACCCCTCGGTCTTTATAGTGAAGATGGGGTCGGGGGGCAGCACTCACAAAAGACTTTGAATTGGAGTAAACTCCCCCGGCCCTTTCATTTATGAATAAAAAAATATCGCGCGGGAGGCTCGCGAAAATTTTGCCGGGATTGAAAACGAATGTTTCTTTAGCTCAACATACTACTTTCAGGATCGGCGGGCCGGCGAAATATTTTTTCGCCGCGAAGACGACAAGCGATGTAATTAAAGCCATTCGAACGGCAAAAAAACTGAAGTTGCCGTTTTTTGTTTTGGGGCAAGGTAGCAATCTTTTGGTATCCGACAAAGGATTTAATGGCTTAGTCGTTAAAATTCAAAATTCAAAATTCAAAATTCAAAATTCGCGGCTTTATGCCGAGGCCGGAATTTCATTTTCAGTTCTCGTGTACGAGACTGGTAAAAGAGGGCTGGCGGGACTGGAATGGGCCGGCGGGTTGCCCGGAACTCTTGGGGGCGCCGTGAGAGGCAACGCCGGAGCGTTCGGCGGAGAAACAAAAGACGCGATTGCGTCGGTTAAGGCATTGGATAAAAATTGCCGCGTGATAAACTTAAATCGCGGGCAATGCCGGTTTAGTTATCGCTCGTCAATCTTCAAAAAACGGGGCTGGATTATATTATCCGTTACGATGGCGCTTCAACAGGGGGACAAGAAAAAAATTCAGGCGATAGCCCGCGAACATATGCAACAGCGAAGACAGAGGAGCCCGCTGGAATATCCCAACGCCGGAAGTATTTTTAAAAATTGCGACTTGAGACGAGCTCCAAAACAAACGCAAAAAATATTTCAGGAAGTAATTAAAACGGATCCTTTTCCCGTGATTCCGGCAGCAGCTATTATCGCCGCCGCAGGATTAAAGGAATTAAGAATGGGCCAAGCTCAAATTTCAGAAAAGCACCCGAATTTTATTATTAATCTTGGAGTAGTCGGGGCGAAAGATGTGACGCGACTTATTTCTCTGGTGAAAAAAAGAGTTAAGGAAAAATTTGGGATTACCCTGCAAGAGGAAATACAGCGCGTCGGATTTTGAAATAGTGAACCCGCAGAGGGTTGCGTCGCGTCAAACGCGGCTTGCGCGCCGCTAAATCGCGCGCTTTTTGTTGTAACCGCAAAAATTGTATTGACAAAAAAATTCGCAGTGGAATAATAAAATAATTCTTGGAAAATAGTTCAAACCAAATAAGTCTAAAAAGATGCAAAACAACAATAGAATAGCCGCCGAAACCAAAAAATTTCTTTTCGTTTCCCTGGAAAGTCTTAGCGGAGATTTAGCCTGGCAGTTAGTCAAAGAGGGCCATGCTGTTAAGGCTTATATTAAAGAAAAATCGGACGCGGACGTGTATTTAGGATTTATAGAGAGGATTGACGAGTGGAAGTCATATGTTGATTGGGCGGATGTCGTTGTATTTGACGACATTGACTTTGGAAACATTGCAGATGAATTGCGCAAAAAGGGAAAATATGTGGTTGGCGGAAGCGCATATACTGATCGCTTGGAAATTGACAGAGAGTTTGGGCAGGATGAGCTTAAAAAATACGGTGTTAATACTTTGCCCGGATGGCATTTTTCTGATTATTCTCAAGCAATAGATTTTATTAAAAAAAATCCGGATCGCTATGCGTTTAAACCGAGCGGTAATACACCGTCGGGAGGAAAGGGCCTTTTATTTTTAGGTCAAGAAGAAGACGGCAGAGATTTAATTGAACTGCTTGAGCAGAATAAGAATGTGTGGCAAAAGAAGGCCCCCATTTTTCTTTTACAAAAATTTGTATTCGGGGTGGAGATTGCGGTTGGCGCATTTTTTAACGGACAAGATTTTATTTATCCCATCAACATAAATTTTGAACACAAGAAGATTTTTTCCGGGAACATAGGGCCTTTTTCGGGCGAGATGGGGACGTTAATGTTTTGGAGCGAAAATAATTATCTTTTTGAGGCTACTCTGCAAAAGATGCTGCCGGCTATTCGCGATTCAGGATATATCGGATATATTGATTTGAATTGCATCGTGAACGGCCGCGGTATTTACCCTCTTGAATTTACCAGCAGGTTCGGTTACCCAACGATTCATATCCAGTTGGAAGGAATCCTTACACCGGTGGGAGAGTGGCTATATCAATTATCCCGAGGCGAGCAGTTCCGGCTGAAAACAAAACGGGGATTCCAGATCGGAGTCAGAGTTTTGGCCCCGCCTTATTTAACGAAAAAAGACACGGAAGAAATAGAACTTTATCACGATCTCGCGGTTTCTTTTAAAAAAGCAAACAATTTAGACGGTATTCATATTGAGGATGTTAAAAAGGACGAAGACGGCATTTGGCGAATCGCCGGAGTTTCGGGATGCGTTATCGTTGTTACGGCTTCCGGAACCACGGTAGAAGAAGCGCGCCATCTGGCATATTCCCGGATTAAGAATGTTATGATTCCGAACATGTTTTACCGCACCGATATTGGTTTGCGGTGGGGATCCGACAGCGACAAGCTTAGAACGTGGGGATATATTTAGCCCATTTTTCTTGCAATTATTTTTGGGGGTGCGATAATAAAAAAGCATTCCGCAAAAATAAAAATATCCAGCAAAATTTATTTAAACAAAAAATATGTCAGAAACGCTATTGCCGAAGTACGTATTTCTTACCAAGGGAGTCGGCATCCACAGAGAAAAGCTCGGTTCTTTTGAGTTGGCATTGAGAGACGCGGGCATAGCTCCGTTTAATCTTGTCGCCGTCTCAAGTATTTTGCCGCCCGGATGCCGAATGGTTTCGGCAAAAAAGGGATTGCCGATGTTAAAATTCGGGCAAATTCTTCATTGCGTGATCGCGCGCAATGAATCAAACGAGCCAAACCGCCTTGCGGCGGCGTCAATCGGATGCGCCATGCCGGCGAACAATAAACAATACGGCTATATTTCAGAGCATCATTCTTTCGGGGAAACCGAGGAAAAAGCCGGAGAGTATTCAGAAGATTTGGCAGCTTCCATGTTGGCATCTACCCTGGGATTAAAATTTGATCCGGAAGAAGCATGGGACGCGAGACGGCAAGCCTTTCGTCTTTCCGGAAAAATAGTTCGCACAACGCACATTACTCAAACCGCGCGATGTGACAAAAACGGCCGCTGGACTTCGGTTGTTGCGGCCGCGGTATTTGCCATGTAGCGTTTAATATTATGAAAAAAAATCCATACAAAAAAGAAAAAGTCAGGGCCATTGAGGTCGGGCAAAAACCGATCTCAAAACTTTTGGACGAAATGGCCGACACCGGTTTTCAGGGAAGGCGCCTCGGGGAAGTGGCTCAAGTCTGGGAGCGTATGATTCGCGATCCAAAAATAACCATTCTTTTGGGGTATGCGGGCTCTTTGAGCACCACCGGCCAGTGGAAGCTGATTAACTGGCTGATTGAAAACCGCTATATTGACGTTTTGGTTTCAACCGGCGCCAACATTTCAGAGGATATCATAGAGGCGATGGGTTTTTCCTACTGGAAAGGTTCTCCAAACGTGGATGACGTAAAGCTGTTAAAGAACGACGTGAATCGCTATTACGACGTATTCGGTTCGGAAGTGGATTACATGGAAATGACCGAACTTATCGCGAAATTTATGGTGGAAAATCTTAAAGAAGGTTATGGCTATTCGTCGCGCGAGCTTCTTTATCTTTTCGGCAAATGGCTTTGGAAAAAAGATATCCGCAGTATTGTGGCGACCGCGGCGCAGTACGGAGTTCCGGTGTTTTGCCCGGCGATTGTTGACAGTCCCTATGGAGATGGCGGGCTCATTGCCAAAAGCAAGGGATTTAGTTTGGTTTTGGACAATATGAAGGACTATGTGGAATTCATGGGGTTGGCGCCAAAAATTAAAGATACGGGAGTGGTTTATATTGGCGGGGGAGTGCCCAAAGATTTTATCCAATTACTCGCGGTGACTTCAAATCTTTTATATCCGTCAAGGCAGGTGCCGGGGAAAAAGCCGAAAGTTTTCAGAGCCGAACGCGGCAAAAAGAAAGAATTGATAGAATCGTATTATCCGCATAAATACGCGATCCAAATCACGACAGATGTTCCTCATTGGGGCGGTTTGTCCGGATGCACATTTGAAGAGGCAACCAGTTGGGGCAAGGAAGACGTGAAAGCCCTAAAGGCCCAGTGTTTTTGCGATGCGACGATTGCTTTGCCTATTGTGACTCACGCGCTCCAAGAAAGGGTGAAAGCCAAGCGCAAAGGTACAGATTTCTCATCGGCATTTGAAAAGATTTAAATTTTATGATTCGTTATCCTACTCTGGAGCCATTTAATTTTTTGGGTTTGGCGAACCAAACTTATGAGGGGGCGAAAGTTGTCATATTTCCGGTCCCTTATAGCGGCACCACATATTGGCAATCCGGAACCAAAGACGGGCCGAGGGCAATAATTGAGGCTTCCAGACATGTTGAGCTTTATGACAGCGAGCTGAAAAAAGATCCCTCCAAAGCAGGGGTTTTCACCCTCGGGGAAATGGAGCCGGCCAAGCAGTCTCCGGAAGAAACTATAAGCAGGATCAAGGGCGTTATAACGAAAATACTGCAAAGCGGAAAGTTTCCGTTCATGCTTGGCGGAGAGCATTCCATCAGCAATGGGGCGATTCAGGCCTTCCACCAGAAATTAGGCCAGAATTTTTCCATACTGCATATTGACGCCCACACGGATTCCCGCGATGAATTCGAGGGAACAAAATGGCATCACGGATGCGTTATGCGCAGAGCCCGCGAACTGGAGTTGAAAGTTACTCATGTTGGCATCAGGGCCGTATCAAAAGCAGAGGCAAAATATTTTGAAAGCAACGGCATAACATCGATATTTTACGCACCGAATATTCCGGTGAACGAGATAATAGAAACGTTGCAGGAGAATGTTTATATAACCATTGACTTAGACGGTCTTGATCCTTCAATTATGCCTTCTGTCGGCACACCCGAACCCGGAGGTTTAGGATGGTACGAAACCCTGAACTTATTGAAAACGGTTGCCGCGAAGCGCAAAGTTATAGGGGCAGACGTGGTGGAGCTTTGTCCTATTCCGGGATTGGTGGCGCCGGATTTTCTGGCGGCCAAATTGGTGTATAAGATTATCGGATATACGTCGTAACGATTATTCCGCTCGGGAAAAGCACCGCAAGGAGCACGCAGTTCCCACCCAGCGAGTGGGACTGCTATATCGCGTTTTCCGCCACCGAGCGCTCAATACATTGAGTGCTCGGACCATGCGAGTGGGGCTGCGATGTGCTCCGTTGCAATGCATTTCCCTCGCGTTCTGTTATATTAATCACTTGTCTCGTTTCATCGAGGCAATTTTATATTTACTCGCTTAAAATTTTAGCGTATCATTAAGGCGTCACAACATGGCATTTTTAACTAAGATTTTTGGCGATGCAAACGAACAATATATAGGTAGGCTGCATCCTCTAATAGAAAAGATAAACAGCCTCGAAGCGGAATTCGAGGTTTTTTCCGCAGAACAGTTAAAAGGAAAAACGGAAGAACTGAAAAAGCGGCTGGGAGAAGAGCAAGCGCTTGATGATGTTTTGCCCGAAGCATTCGCTTTGGTCAGGGAAGCCTCCAAAAGGACTTTAGGCCAGCGTCATTTTGACGTTCAGCTTCTCGGCGGCATTGTTTTGCATCAAGGTAAAATCGCCGAAATGAAAACCGGAGAAGGTAAAACATTGGCCGCCACTTTGCCCGTATATCTTAACGCGCTGGAGGGCAAGGGCGTGCATGTGGTAACGGTTAACGACTATCTTGCCAAAAGAGATGCCGTGTGGATGGGGGAGATTTATTACGCGCTTGGTTTGACCACGGGCTGCATAATTCATGACAATTCTTTTATCTATGATCCGGCATACCAGCAAGAGAATTCAAAGACCGAAGACGGCAAAAGAGATGAAATGCGGGATACGGTTGGCGGATTCAAAATTGTTGAATCCTATTTGAGGCCGGTGAGCAGGCGCGAGGCATATGCCGCCGATATTACTTACGGCACGAATAACGAATTCGGTTTTGATTATCTGCGCGACAATATGGCATATGATTTGCCGCAAATGGCGCAGAGGGGTTTTAATTTTGCCATCGTAGATGAGGTTGACTCTATTTTGATTGATGAGGCGCGGACTCCTTTGATTATTTCCGCGCCAGACATGGAATCTTCCAATTGGTACAGGGAGTTTGCCCGGATTATTCCCAATCTGCGGGCCGAAACCGATTATGAGATTGATGAAAAAATTAAAGCCGTAACCTTAACCGAACAGGGTATTGATAAAATGGAAAAGATATTGGGAGCCGGAAATATATATGAAGAGCGCGGCATAAAATATGTGCATCATCTGGAGCAGGCGCTTCGCGCCCAAGCGATGTTTAAGCTGGATCGGGATTACGTGGCGCGCAACGGCGAAATAATAATAGTGGACGAGTTTACCGGGCGCCTGATGCCGGGACGCCGCTGGTCTGGCGGCCTTCACCAGGCGATTGAGGCGAAAGAGGGCGTGGAAGTTAAACCCGAATCTCTGACTTTGGCTTCAATAACTTTCCAGAATTATTTTCGCATGTATAAAAAACTGGCCGGAATGACCGGAACCGCTACGACCTCGGCAGAGGAATTTGATAAGGTATATAAGCTGGATGTCGCCGTTATTCCCACCAACAAACAGATGATTCGCAAAGATTCTACGGATCGCGTATATAAATCGGAAGAGGGCAAATTCAAGGCTGTGGTTGCGGAAATCAAGGAAATGCACGAAAAGGGACAGCCGGTTCTGGTGGGTACGGTTTCAATAGCCAAAAATGAATATCTCGGAAAATTATTGGAAAGAGAAGGCGTGCCGCACAACATTTTGAACGCTAAAAATCACGAAAAAGAAGGAGAAATCATCGCCCAAGCCGGAAGATTTGGGGCGGTTACCATAGCCACCAATATGGCGGGCCGCGGAGTGGATATAATCCTCGGGGGAAATCCGTCCTCGCTCGCCGAAGCCGCGAAGGTATGCGATGCCGGCGGACTGCATGTGATTGGCACTGAACGGCATGAGGCGCGCAGGATTGACAACCAGTTGCGCGGAAGGGCGGGACGGCAGGGCGATCCCGGGTCATCCCAATTTTATGTTGCCTTGGAAGATGATCTTTTGCGGATTTTTGGCGGAGACAGGGTTAAAAAACTAATGGATACCTTAAAGCTCCCCGAAGATCAGCCCATAGAATCAAAATTAATTTCGGGAGTGATTGAGTCGGCCCAGGCAAAAATTGAAGGAATGAATTTTGATTTGCGAAAACATGTGCTGGAGTATGATGAGGTAATGAATAAGCACCGTGAAACTATTTACAGAAAGCGAAAGGAAATTTTGGAGGCCTCGCCGGAGGAGCTGAAAAATAAAACTCTTGAAATGGCCAGAAAAACGGATTACAAAGATGAGGATTATACGAAAAAAGAAGAGGAGCTGGGGAGCGATAACATGCGAAAACTTGAAAGAATAGTCGCCTTGCGAACGCTTGATATGCTTTGGATAGATCATTTGGAAGATATGGAAGCCTTGCGGGATTCGGTGCGTTTGCGGGCTTACGGCCAGCGCGATCCTTTGGTGGAGTATAAATCCGAGGGGCATAAGGTGTTCCAGCAATTATTGCAAACGCTGGAAACGACGATTGTCCAAAATATTATGAAGGCATCTATTGCGCCGCGGCAGGCGCCGCCCGCCGCGGCGCGCCAGCCGCAACCGAGAGCCACCGAGAAACATGTCGGACGCAACGATCCGTGCCCATGCGGCGCAAAACATCCCGACGGCCGCCCGATTAAATTTAAGCATTGTCACGGAAAAACGTAGCGAACTAAAATAAAGAATAGGAGAGCGTAGAATAACTATTTTTCCGGCCGGCCGCAGCGACCCATGAGCGCTACGGTGGATAAAATTCGCTAAAATAAATAAAATGGAAATAAAAATCGTAAAAGATTATATTAGTCTCCAAGAGCTTACCAGGATGGCAAATGAAGAATTTGGCGATGTGGTTAAGGCGGCGGTAGATGTTGAGCAGAAGATTATGGCTGTGGGCGGAGAGCTTCATGCCGACGAAGAAGTGAGTTTGATGGAAAGGGAAAATTCAAAACGCGCGTATATTTGGGGTATTAATATTTACCCTAAAAAGCCGGAGAACGAACGGCTGGAATTTGATTCAATGATTAATTTGAAGCCCCATTCCGGGAATCGTTCGCGGAACGTGGAAGACCCGGATATAAAAGAAAAAATCAAAGCCATCGTAAGAAAATTAATCAGCGGCTAAATGCCCATTGTTCACAAAAATTTGGCAAGCGGGAGGTGGTTTGAATTATCGCTGAAAGAACAATTAGGCAATATAGGCAGTGAGGTCTTGCGGGCTTCGCGCGCGCGCGATAAAGATGAAAAGTTATTTTGGGCGGCGGTGGAGCGGGCGCTGGAACTTTTTGATCTGACGCTTGAAGACTCTAGATGGGAAGGCCGCCGACGGGAAATCGCCAGAGCGCGCGAAGTTTTTTGCGACGCGGTATTCGGCGGCAAGGAATATAAAAGCTCGCTGGAGGATTTGACGCATTATTTTGACCAATTCGCTTACGCCGCGCGATTGCTGGCAAACGATTAAGGTGATATCGGGAAAGTAATATGGCGCTGATTCATAAAAAAATTTGGCCGGAATACTTTGACGCCGTGGCTTCGGGAAAGAAAAAATATGAGCTTCGCCTCAATGATTTTGAAGTTAAAGAGGGCGATATGTTGGTGCTTGAGGAGTGGGATCCCGAGACCAAAAAATACACCGGGAGAAGCACCGAAAAGAAGGTAACTTATGTAGGAAAATTAAAAATAGACAAATTATTCTGGCCGGAAGAACAAATAAAGGAAAAAGGAATACAGATTATTTCGCTTGACGAATGCTGGAGGAAATAAAAAAGCCCTAGTGTCCCTGAAACCACTTGCCTTGCTCCAACCGTTACGGTTGATGGTTGAATTTACTCAAAAGCAACAAGCTATGAGAATAAACAGCGGCTCAAAAAACAAAATTAAAATTGACGCGCTTAAAGAAATTTTATTTGACTATCCGTATTTCAAAAATGCCGAAATCGAGGCCGTGGAGGCGCCGTCCGGCGTAGCCAATCAGCCGAAGTCTCTTGAGGAAACGATAAGCGGCGCCATGAACCGCGCGAAAAAAGCTTTCGCTAATTGCGATTATAGTTTTGGGCTTGAATCCGGCCTGATGGCGGTGCCCCATACCAAAACCGGCTTTATGGACGTTTGCGTATGCGCGATTTTTGACGGCAAAGAATTTCACTTTGGCCTTTCTTCGGCATGGGAAGTGCCGGCTAGCGTTGTAAGATATATATTGGAAGACGGACTGGATATGAACGAGGCCGCGGTAAAGGCCGGATTGACGGACAACCCAAAAGTCGGCTCGGCCGAAGGTTTGATCGGTATAATGACCGCAGGAAGATTGCCGCGCAAAGAATATACGAAAGAAGCGATAAGAATGGCGCTAATCCATATGGACGGAGAATAAACTTTCCAGCATCTGTATTGACCCGCGGTCGGCCAAGGGCTACTATTCAGGAAGCGAGGTATCAGCGCGTGCCCCGCAATTTCTTTGAAAACATAATAAAAGGAGGCACCAGCATTGTCGGAGATTTCGCCGGATGCCGAAAGGCGTCCCAACCGCAAGATATATGTAATAGACACGAGCGTGTTTATGCACGACCCCGATGTGGTGGAACATCTGGAAGATAATATTATCGTTGTGCCCATCTGGGTTGTTGAGGAGCTGGACAAGCTGAAAAAGCACGCTAACGGGCGGGGCAGTACGGCTCGTCTTGCTTCGCGCCGGCTTGACGAATATCAGGGGTCTCTGAAAGACGGCGTAGAAACAAAATCCGGCGGCGAATTATATATCAGCTATGATATCAACGAACAAGACGGACTGCCGGTAGGCCTTGAGCTGACCAACGATAACCGCGTTATTCTGGTCGCAATGAAATGGCAGAGAACAAACGGCGGAAGAAAAGTCGTTTTAATAAGCAAAGACACCAATCTGCGCCTGAAGGCGAACGCATGCGGAATTTACGCGGAAGATTACCGATACAACAAAGGCGCGCATTTTGACGACCTTTATACCGGAACGGCAACCATAGCCATCGGGGAACAGCAGCTTTCTATTTTTGATCGTCTTCAGGAAAAAGGGTTTGTTTCGGAGGCAGAAATTTCACCCGTTCCCGGAGGCTGTCCAAATCAGCTTTTTCCGAATCAGTGCTGTATTTTTACGGATATTCATGGCAACAGCGCGCGCGCTATTTATAAAAAGGCAAAGCGGCAGTTCGTGGCATTGCGCGTGGCTCCCCGCAAATCCGTCGTTCCCAAAAATCCCGAACAAGAATTCGCATACGCGCTTTTAATGGATCCGGACATTCTGCTGATTACGCTTATAGGAAGAGCCGGAACCGGAAAAACGCTTATGGCCCTTCTCGCGGGCTATGCCAGCCTCGGCGAGCCGTATAAGCAGATGGTCGTCTATCGTCCTAACATAGAGCTTGGACGTTCCCTCGGCTTTTTACCCGGAACCCTTGAAGAAAAGTTTGAACCATGGATGCAGCCGATTTTGGATAATTTTGATCTCATCTTTAAGACTTCCAAAACCGGAGATGAAACCAAGGGAGTGCCGGGCAGGGGCAGAAAAGGAGCGAAACCCGATCCCGATACGGACCAGGTCCGGGAGTTTATGAACCACGGCATGTTTGAGATATCGCCGATATCTTTTTTGCGGGGAAGGAGTCTGCATCACAGGTTTGTCATCATTGACGAAGCCCAAAATCTTACTCCTCATGAGATAAAAACAATAATTACCCGCATCGGGAGCGGCTCCAAAGTCGTGCTTACCGGAGATTTGGAGCAGATAGACAATAACTTTCTGGATGCCACATCCAACGGACTTTTTTATGTAGTTCAGCACTTTAAGGGTCAGGAAATATACGGGCACATCGCGATGCAAAAAACAGAACGTTCAAGGCTCGCGGAACTCGCGGCAAAGCTTTTGTAAGAGATATTAGTTTTTTATATATAGGCGGCGCATTAAGCGCCGCCTTTTTGCGCATCGGTTCGCGGGCCTGCGGGGTTGATTTTTCTGGACGACTATTTTAGGATTAAAAGGATGTCGCGAAAAAGAGTTTTCACTATTTGTCTTCTGCTTCTTTTTTTGGCTGTTGCTGCGATAATGATTGCGGCGCCTCAATATGTCAACGGAGGACTTGCTAAAATGGGTTTTGCGTTGCCGAAATTCATGCAGCTACCCTTTGTATTAGGATTGGACTTGCAGGGCGGGACCCATTTGGTGTATGAGGCCGATTTAAAAAACGTGAATCCGGCGGATTATGGCGACGCAATGCAGGGTTTACGGGACGTTATTGATCGCCGCGTTAATTTTTTCGGAGTGAAAGAGCCCCTTGTGCAGACCGAGGAGGCCGGCGGGCACCGGCGTTTAGTTGTTGAACTGGCCGGTGTGCGCGATGTTAATCAGGCGATTCAAATGATTGGTCAGACTCCGCTGCTGGAATTCCGAGAACAGCGTCCGCCGGATGAAACGGAAAAAATTCTTGCCAAACGAAAAGCATTGGAAGGTAAATCGCAGGAGGAAGCGCAAACGGTTGATAATTGGCAATTAGCGCTGGAAGATCCGTATTTTATCAATACCGCACTGACGGGCCAATATCTGAAGAAAGCGGAAATGCAGTTTGACCAGACGACTTACCGTCCCTATATTTCCATTGAATTCAATGACGAAGGCGCAAAGCTTTTTGAACGGATTACCGAGAAAAACACAAAAAAACCCTTGGCGATTTATATAGATAACCAGTTGATTTCCGATCCCATCGTGCAGGAAAAAATTTCCGGCGGCAAGGCCCAGATAAACGGAGAAAAATTCACGGTTGATTATGCCAAACAGCTTGCGCGCAATCTTAACGCCGGGGCCTTACCCGTGCCAATCACTTTAATTTCCCAGCAAACCGTCGGCCCGACTCTCGGCGCGGCTTCCCTGAAGCAGTCTTTGGACGCAGGCCTTATAGGGTTTGTGGTCGTGATTATTTTTATGATTTTATTCTATCGGCTTCCCGGAATTTTAGCTTCGGTAGCTCTGGGGCTATACGCGTTGCTGCTCCTCGCTTTATTTAAACTGGTGCCGGTAACCATTACATTGTCCGGCATAGGAGGCGCCATACTTTCTGTAGGCATGGCCGTGGACGCGAATGTTCTGATCTTTTCAAGAATGAGAGAAGAGTTCGCGGAGGGCAAAAATTTCAGCCAAAGCGTCGCAGAAGGTTTTAACCGGGCTTGGCCTTCAATACGCGACGGGAATGTAACCACGCTTATCGTGGCAATGATCCTTTTTTACTTCGGCACAAGCTTTGTGAAAGGATTTGCGCTCACCTTGAGTTTGGGTATTTTTGTGCATTTGTTTTCGGCGATTTTTGCGACCCGTTATCTTCTGCTATTATTTGAAGGAACGAGGTTTGAAAAATTTGGCTGGTTGTGGAGATAGGCCGTTTTCGTTCGGCAAGCTGACTTCGGGGTCGTTTGCTGACAAAGTATTCCGCTGCAATGCATTTCCCTCGCTTCATTCCGAAATCACTTGCCACTTGCCTCGCTCAATAACTATATTCGCGATAAGTTATTAAATTCGTAATGATCTTATGAAAAATTTTCTTTTCACTTCAGAATCAATGACCGAGGGGCATCCCGATAAGGTTGCCGATCGTATCGCCGACGCCATTTTAGACGCCGTTCTCGCCAAGGATCCGGCGGGCCGGGTCGCCTGCGAAGTGGCGGTCGGCATGGGTTATATTATTGTCGGCGGAGAAATCACAACCAGCGCGTGGATAGACGTTAACAATCTTGCGCGCCAAGCCGTAAAAGACATCGGCTATGACAAACCGGAGTACGGCTTTGATCATCGGACCGTCTCCGTTTTCAATACTATTCATGAGCAGTCGCCGGATATCGCCCGAGGAGTCCATGAAACCGGAAGCAAGAAGCAGGGCGCGGGGGACCAGGGTCTGATGGTTGGGTTCGCCTGCAACGAAACCCCGGAATTTATGCCGCTTCCAATCAGTCTGGCGCATGCCGTCGCGAGAAAGCTTGCCGAAGCCAGAAAAAAACGCGTTTTGCCGTGGCTTAGGCCCGACGGTAAAACGCAAGTAACCGTTGAATACCGGAATGGAAAACCAAAGCGCCTTCACTCCGTCGTTGTGGCGGCTCAGCATGACCCCGATGTGCGCCATTCCCTGCTTGAGAAAGAAATAATCGCGAAAGTGATACGACCGGCATGCGGAAAATATCTTTCCCGCGGAACGTTGTTTTACATTAATAATACCGGCAGGTTCGTCATCGGCGGTCCGGTGGCTGACTGCGGCCAGACCGGCAGAAAAATTATCGCCGACACTTACGGCGGCATGGCGGCTCACGGCGGCGGAGCTTTTTCCGGCAAAGACCCGACAAAGGTGGACAGGTCGGGAGCTTATATGGCCCGTTATATCGCGAAAAACATTGTTGCCGCGGGCTTGGCGGAAAAATGCGAAATACAGCTGGCTTATGTTATCGGAGGCGTCAAACCCCTATCGTTTAACGTCAATCTTTTTGGAACGGGCAGGGTGGACGAGGAAAAACTGGCCGAAGCGCTGCCGCGCGTTTTCGATCTTTCCCCGGGAGGAATTATCAAACAGCTGGATCTTTTGCGCCCGCTATATAGCAAAACCACCTGTTACGGTCATTTCGGGCGGGAGGAGCCGGAGTTTGCCTGGGAGAAAACGGATAAAATCAAGGATATTTTACGTTTGGTGTAATGTTTTTTAACTTTCTTCGCTACCGCCACATATATTATCTGTTTTCCGGCCTGCTTATTCTGGGCAGCATCGTTGCGCTGGCGGTTTTTGGCCTGCGGTTCGGCATAGATTTTAACGGCGGCAGCGTGCTGGAAATTGAATATCAGGATAGCCGTCCCGCCAATCAGGAAATTCAGGACAAGCTCGCCGATCTTAATTTGGGAGAGATGATTGTCCAACCGATAGGCGACAGGGGCGTTATGCTGCGCATGCGCGATTTGGACGAAGATACTCACCAGCGGGTTCTGCAAAAATTGGGCGCGAAAGAACAACGTTTTGAATCAATAGGTCCGGTTATCGGACGGGAACTGAAAAAGAAAACGCAGGTGGCCATTGCGCTGGCGACGGCGGCCATAATGTTTTATATTGCTTTCGCCTTTCGAAAGGTTTCCCGTCCGGTGCCGTCGTGGCAATACGGCCTTATAGCCGCTGTCGTGGCGTTCTTTCATGATGTTTTGATTCCTTTGGGAGCGTTCGCTGTTTTAGGAAAGTATGTCGGCGCCGAAATCAACATTCCGATCATCGCGGCGCTGTTAACGGTGTTAGGCTATTCCATTCAGGATACGGTGGTAGTTTTTGACAGAATCAGAGAAAACCTTCTGAGGCACAGGGGCGTTTCTTTTGAAGATACGATCAATTTTAGCCTGAATCAAACTTTCGTGCGCTCCCTGAACGTTTCTCTTACCGCGCTTCTTGTCTTGTTTGCCATTTTTTTCTTCGGAGGAGAGACATTGAAGTATTTTTCTCTGGCGCTTATCATCGGAATAGCATCGGGCACCTATTCTTCCATTTTTTTGGCCAGCCCCTTGCTTATCACCTGGCAAAGGCGCCGGCAGAGGCCGCGGGGTTGACAAAGTTATTGCGCCGTGCTTAAATAAGGAAAGCCATGAACACCATTCGCTATCCGCAAATAACATCAATGCTTTTGCAGGCAGCTCCCTCGCGCGCGCAGGAAGTGCTTTCGCGCCGATTTGGATTGCGCGGAGGAGAACCGGAAACGTTAGAATCCATAGGCGACGACTTTGACGTTACGCGGGAAAGAGTGCGTCAGATTGAGGCCGTAGGCTTGGAAAAAGCGAGAAGCGCCATACGGGAAAAAAGCGACAGCCCGCCCGTGCGCGATCTTATCCGGGATTGGAGTTTATACTTAAAAGCGCGCGGAAACCTGCGGCAGGAAGATAAATTGCTGGCCGACCTGGCGAACGAAAAAGGAAAACCGCATGTGCTTTTTCTCCTTACCCTGGCAGATCAGTTTGAGCGCGTCCAGGAAACGGCGGATACGTATACGGCGTGGACGATACACAAAGATGCTTTTCCCGGAGCGCGGCAGATGATTGATTCTTTTACTGCGGCGCTGGAGAAGGAAAAACGGGTTTTGTCCGAGCAGGAAATGCTCCGGCTTTATCAAAAAGAAGTTAGGCCGCAGCTTGCCTTTGCTTTGCCTTCCCGCGCGGTATTCTCATATTTGGATGTTTCCAAGAGAATAAAAAAGGGTCCTCACGGGCTTTGGGGATTGCACGAATGGGCGGAAATTACTCCCCGAGGGTTAAGAGACAGGGCATACTTAGTTTACAAAAAAGAGGGTAGGCCTCTGCATTTTGTCGAAGTCGCCGGACTAATAGAAAAACACGGATTCTCCGGCAACAAGAAAAGGGTGTTGCCGCAGAGCGTGCATAATGATCTCATTCGCGACCCCCGCTTTGTGCTCGTTGGCCGCGGAATTTACGCCTTGAAAGAATGGGGATATGAGCCGGGAGTGGTGCGCGATGTTATAGCTAACGTTATTCGCCGGAATCAAAGCCCTATGACGCGCCAGGAAATTGCCAAAGAGGTGTTGAAACTGCGCCAGGTTAAAGAAAGCACGGTCGCGCTTAATCTGCAGAATAAGGCATATTTCACCAGAACTGCGGACGGGAAGTATTATTTGGCCGCGTAGTCAAAGCCCCTCATTCAAGGTAAAACGAAGATAAAGTAATCACCGGAAGGAATGCCAATTTTAAATTTTCCTCTTCAAGAATATTTTTTAAATTCAGCCGCGCAGGAAAATATTGCGTTGGCATGGAAGGTTTTTAATACATGGTGGTGGGCGGCGCTGCCCTTTATTTTTTTTAAGCCGCTTGCCTTTTTATGGCTATGGTGGCGCCGCCAGATTTGGATCGGCAGGGTCAAACGTATCAACTTGGACGTGCGGGTGCCCCGCGAGACAATAAGGCCTTTAAGGGCAATGGAAAATGTTTTTTCCGGCCTATGGCAGCTTTATGATCCGCCTAACCCCCGGGAAAAATGGCTGGAGGGCAAAATTCAGCTTTCGCTGGCCCTTGAGATTGTCAGCATCGGGGGCGATATACATTTCATTATCCGGATTCCGGAGGGGTCGCGAAACTTTATTGAGTCAACCATTTATTCGCAGTATCCTGATGCCGAAATTGCGGTAATAGAAGACTATACGAAATATGTGCCTCAAGACATACCCAACAAGGACTGGGATGCCTGGGGGTGCGACTATCAGCTGTTAAAAGACGATGTTTATCCGATTAAAACATATGCCAGATTTTTTGAGGAGCGACCGGACGTGGCGGTGGAGGAAAAGAGAATTGATCCCGTCTCCTCGCTTTTGGAGGGAATGGCGACGTTGAAACCCGGAGAACAGCTGTGGGTGCAGATTTTAGCCGAGCCCATAACTCCTTTGGAGGACGATTATGTCAAGCGCGGAAGGGCGGTTGCCGACAAGATCGCCAGGCGCGTGGTTCCGTCGCCGAAAAAAAGCTTATTATTGGAAGGCTTTGATTTGATGATTTCGGGCAAAACTCCGGGCGAAGTTCCGGAAGTAAAAGAGTTGATACCTCCCGAAATGAAGCTAACCCCGGGAGAAAGAGAGGTTCTCGGCGCGATAGAAGAAAAAGTCGGCAAATACGGCTTTAGATGCGCCATAAGATTTCTTTATCTGTCAAAGCGCGACGTTTATTTCGGGCCGGCCAAGGCTATTCCAATGAGCTTTTTCACGCAGTTCAGCACGCAAAATCTGAACGGCATGAAACCATGGACCAAAACCATTACCAAGGTTCATACCATAACGACCTGGTTTTTAGATAAAAGAAGGGTATATCTGCGCAAAAGAAAATTGTTTCGGAATTATATCCAACGGCTTACGCCTTTATTTCCAAGGATGGGAGGGACTTTCGTGCTGAACATAGAGGAGCTGGCGACTTTGTATCACTTCCCGGCTGGCAGGGCAGTCGTGCCGGCTCCAACCATACCGCGCGTTGAATTTAAGAAAGGAGAAGCTCCTCCGGGATTGCCCATATGACCGAAGAAATAAATTTTTTCGGAGAAACTACGTTCCGCAATCAGCGCCATAAATTCGGCATTAAAAGCGACGACCGAAGGCGCCATTTTTATGTTATTGGAAAAACCGGTATGGGCAAAACCGTGCTTTTAAAAAATATGGCGGCTCAGGATATTCTGAACGGCCACGGCGTAGGATTTGTGGATCCGCATGGCGAGGCGGCAGAAGAGCTTCTGGATTTTATTCCAGCCTCGCGGATTAATGACGTTGTATATATTAACCCGGCGGATTTGGCGTTTCCGATCGCCTTTAATATTATGGAGCATGTGCGGGTGGAGCATAGGCATTTGGTGGCGGGCGGCTTGATGGGCGTTTTCAAAAAGATTTGGCCGGATGTGTGGTCTGCCCGCATGGAATATATTTTAAATAATTGCATTTTAGCGCTTTTGGAGTATCCCGGATCGACTCTTCTCGGAGTTAACCGCATGCTGGCCGATCCCGAGTACAGAAAGAAGGTGGTTGAAAAGATTACAGATCCGATGATCAGGGCTTTCTGGGTGCAGGAATATTCAAGATTTACCCAGCGATACGAAGTGGAGGCAACCGCGGCAATTCAAAACAAGGTGGGTCAGTTTATTTCAGCCCCCCTGATACGCAATGTTATTGGCCAGGTAAAGTCCACGATTGATATGCGGGAGATTATGGACAGCCGCAAAATTATGATTATGAATCTTTCAAAGGGCAGGATTGGCGAGGACAATTCGCGATTGCTGGGGGCTCTGATGATCACCAAGCTGCAGTTGGCCGCAATGTCCAGAGTTGATATTCCGGAAGAAGACAGGCAGGATTTCTTTCTATATATTGATGAGTTCCAGAATTTCGCTACGGAATCTTTTGTAAATATCTTATCTGAAGCGCGAAAATATCGTTTGGCCCTTATCTTGGGGCACCAGTATATTACCCAGATGGAAGAAGAGGTGCGGGACGCGGTTTTCGGCAACGTAGGAACCATCGTAACTTTCAGAATCGGCGCGGAAGACGCCGAATTTATTGAAAAAGAATTTAATCCCGAGTTTACCGCGCAGGATTTGGTTGGTTTGCCAAAGTATCATGTATATTTGAAGCTTATGATTGATGGGGTGGCCGGAAGGCCGTTTTCCGCCTCCACGTTGCCGCCTTTGCCAAAAGCCGAGGAAAAGTATGTAGATCAGATTATAAAATTTTCCAGAGAACGGTACGGCACTCCCCAAAAAATAGTGGAAGAAAAAATCGCGCGTTGGGCGCAGGTCGGGGAGTTGTCGGCCGCCGCCGCGAGAACTGTTCCGCAGCAGCAAACACTTTACGACGCGAGATGTTCCAGCTGCGGCAGAGACACGAAAGTGGTATTTTCTCCGGACGGCGTAAGGCCGGTATATTGCAAGGCCTGCAGAAATAAAATGCAAACTGACCGGCAGTCCTCGGGTCCAAATAAAGAAGAAAGGAGCGAGGAGGGGGCGGAACGATTTGCGCAGGAAAGAACTCGGCAGGAGCCGCGCCAGCAGATATCCCTCAGCGAGCTTTCGCAAAAAGAACCTCTGCCCTTTGCGCCTCCGCGTAAAAACAGGAGCGATGAGAAGCCTCGGCGTAAAGAAGTTGATATCGGCGGACTTCGCAAAGCTTTGGCCGAGTCTCTGCCCCCGCGGGAATCGGCGCGAGAAACACCCCGGCAAGAAAGTTCGCATGAAGATCGCGCGGAAAGTCACGATATTCAGAGGGTTACTCCGTCCACAGAAGACAAAAAAAGCGAGGGAACTTTAAAGCCCGGAGAGGCCGTTAAATTTTCATGATTAAGAGCCTCCAAGATTTTAATCTTGGTAACAAACGGATTATTGTGCGCTGTGACTTCAATGTTCCCCTTGACCAGACGGGGAACATTTTGGATGATTTCAGGATTAAAGAAACCATTCCGACGATAGAATATTTGCGTCAAGAGGACGCGAAAATTATTTTAATATCGCATCTGGATTCTCCCTCGGGTCAAATCAGAGAAGATTTGCGGCTTTCCGTCGTAGGGAACCGGCTTGTAGAACTTTTGGGTCAAGAAGTAAAAAAACTTCCGGATTGTATCGGCAAAGAGGTGGAAAACGCGGTTGGGACGATGGAGCCGCGGGATATTTTACTGCTAGAAAATCTCCGGTTTCATAAAGAAGAAGAAGAAAACGATCTCGGTTTTGCGAAATCTCTGGCAAAATTGGGCGATATTTACGTTAACGATGCTTTCGGAGTTTGCCATCGCGCGCATTCGTCAATAGCCGGCGTTCCAAAGTTTTTGCCGTCTTGCGCCGGAATGCTTTTGCAAAAAGAAGTAGAACATTTAGATAAATTGCTGCAAGGCATAGAAAAACCTTTCGTGCTGATAGTCGGCGGAAAAAAAGTCGCGACAAAGACAAGGTTGCTGAATAAGTTTTCAGAGGCGGCCGAATGGATTTTGATAGCTCATTTAATGGAGGCGGAAATAAAACAAACCGGATTAAAAATGTCGCATCCGGAAAGGGCCGTTTTTCCGATAGACGGTATTGACGAAGGCGGAAAAACGTTGGATATCGGGCCTAAAACAACAGGCTTGTTTAGAGGAAAAATTTTGCTCGCGAAAACTATTTTATGGAATGGGCCCGTAGGAATGATAGAGAGGGCAGAATTCATGGGCGGCACCAAGGCAATTGCCCAGGCAATAATTGACAGCAAAGCTTATTCTGTTGCGGGCGGAGGTGAAACTGCGGCATTTTTAAACGAACAGGGGCTGGCGGATAAATTCAGCCATGTTTCAACCGGCGGCGGAGCAATGCTGGCTTATTTGTCCGGCGAGAAATTGCCTGGTCTGGAGGCGTTGCGCTCACCAGATTAATTTTAGGAATCGTTTATTTCGCTCGGCATGCATTCGCAACTTGACGCGGTTCTCGCTTCCAGCGAAGCTCGCCCGTTCAGTTCTCGCCCCGCCACTCCGCTTTGCGGAGACCATGCTGGCGGGCCTACGCCTCGCCGAAGTGGCTTCGGTCACGCAGGCGGGACTCCGAAATGCATTTACGAACGCACGCCTCGCTCCATTTTCAAGATGTATTTATGGCAGAAATTAAAAATCTCACCAAAGCCGCAAATAGAATACTAAAAGCCATCGCCAACAGAGAACGTATTATTCTTTACGGCGACTCCGACCCCGACGGGGTAAGCAGTGTTTTGATTTTGGAAGAAACCATGAGGGCTCTCGGCGCAAAGTCGGTTAAGGTTTATTTTCCCGATCGCGAAACCGAAGGATACGGTATCAATGGCGGAGCCATGCGGGTATTAAAACGATACGCGCCGGCGCTTTTCATTACGTTGGATTGCGGCATTACAAACATAAAAGAAACTGAAATTGCGAAGAAGATGGGATTTGAGGTTATGATTGTTGATCACCATAAGGTTTTGGCGCGCCTGCCGAAAGCCTCAATAATTGTTGACCCGAAACAAAAAGGAGATAAATCTTCCGCCAAAGAGTTGGCATGCGCGGGTATCGTATATAAGTTGGCGCAAAATATATTTAAGTTGGCCCAAAAACAATGGGAGCCGGAGCGCTTTCTTGAGCTGGCCGCGCTGGCAACAATCGCGGATCAAATGCCAACCGAACAGGAAAACGAAAAAATTATTCGGGAGGGCTTGGGCGCCTTACGCTATACCAAAAGGCCGGCGTTTAAGGAGCTGATAAATCTTACCGGGTACAATCATGGCGGCTCCGGAGAATTTCGGGAAAAATTGCTGCCGGCGCTAAACGTTTGGAGCGCGCGGCGCCACATCAATCCCATTTACGAATTTCTAACAGAAACTTCTGCCGCGAAGGCCAAAAAGATGGCGCAAAGTTTTTTACGGCAGGCGAAAGAACGTAAAAAAGAATTGCGGGATATCTATGAGGCGGCGGACGCGCGCGTTGCTTTTTCCAAAGAACCAATTATCTTTGAGGGAGATTCTTCCTGGCCCCTTGTTTTTTCGGGAGCTATGGCTTCGCGCTTATGTCACAAGTATAAAAAACCGATTTTTATATATAAAAAGGGCAGAAAAGAAAGCCCCGGAGCCGCGAGAACGCCCAGGGGGATAGACGTAGTTGAAATGATGGATGAATGCAAAAAGTTTATGATTACATACGGCGGCCATCCGCAGGCCGGGGGTTTTAGGGCAAAGAATAAAGACCTGGATAAACTTAAGGCGTGTTTACTTGAACAGATCGCGCGTTAATGGCGGGCATCAGCAAAAAGAAAATCTGTTGTTTGGGTTTCAGCGCGAATCCGCCGCATTTGGGGCATCTGGGAGCGGCCATGCTTGTTTTGCGAAAAAAGATGGCTGATGAAGTTTGGCTAATTCCGTGCTTTGAACATTCTTTTGGCAAGCCGTTGATTCCGGCGCGTCACCGCTGGAAAATGGCAAAACTTATGGAGGGGCCGCGAATCAAGGCAAGCCGCATAGAACTTCGCCGCAGGAGAAAAAGCTATACGATAGATACGGTGCGAAGCTTAAAGAAACAGCATCCGGCGCATGAATTTTTCTGGATGGTTGGCGCGGACATTATAAAAACAAAAAGTTATCTTAATTGGAGGAATTGGAAAGAGCTTTCGCGCGAGATAAAATTTATCGTTATCAAAAGACCCGGCTTCGCTGTTAAAAAACTGCCGCGAGGATTTATTTTAGCCGGTGGCGCCTCCCCAAAAATTTCCAGCACAGAAATCCGAGAAAGGATTCGACGGAGAGTTTCGATTCGCGGTTTAGTTCCCCAAAAAGTGAAAGAATATATTGAAAATAATATGCCTTACATACATTTAACTGCGTGAGGGGGTATGTTATCGTAAGCGCACGTTAAAGGTAAAAAAAGGAGCCGATCATGAAAATCAAGCTGAACGAACACGATGCGCTTTTAATTGATGACCCGCAGAATAGGCTGTAGCAAGAATATGAAGACTGGTCAGCCCCGAATGTAATCTTCGTGGATTGGCCGGACTAAAATTTGTAAGGCGCCAGAAACGGCGCCTTTTCTTTTCCAGTTTTTGGAGTTAAAATTATAAAATGGAAAAAATCATTATTTACACCGACGGGGGGGCAAGAGGCAATCCGGGGCCCGGCGCCATGGGTGCGGTTTTTTGCGACGCGAAAGGGACTATTCTAAAAAAATACGGCGAATATCTCGGCGACAAAATAACCAACAATGAAGCCGAATATCGGGCGGTTATTTTCGCATTAAAAAAAGCCAAGTCGCTATTTGGCAAAGAGAAAATGCGCGTGGCTGAAATTGAGGTGAGATCGGACTCCGAACTTTTGGTTAATCAGCTAAACGGTAAATACAAAATTCTGGAAGAGACGTTGCAGACCCTGTTTTTACTGGTCTGGAATCTTAAAGTGGAACTCCCGCGCGTAAAATTTGTCGCCGTGCCGCGTGAAAAAAATAAAGAGGCGGACCGTTTGGTAAACGAAGCTCTTGACGCACAAGTCGGAGCGCGAAAGTTAATAGAGTAATACACCGGAAAATAAACCCAAAACGCCCAATTTTAACACCAAAACATTCCAACCCCTCTTTTGGGTGAAAGAGAGGGGTTGGAATGTTTTTTTTACCCCTCTTCGTCGCTATTTATAATATCGTGGCGGTCTACCAATGGGGTCCTATACGATAGGTCGTCAACTGGGCTTGACAAAAATTTCCTTAGGGTGTATAATGGGGTGTCGATGGAGAAAAGAGAGGGGAAAAGAGACTTCCGGGCAGCACGGCGGCGGCAAACGCCGGCTCACAACCATAATTTATATTAGAACGAGCTTGTGCGCGTTTCGCCGCCGTCCGTCCTGCCCCGAGGTTTCTTTCACGAAAGCTCTTTCGTAACATAACCCATCACGCCAGCAAATTAATTATCATCGTCGTAGTTATCATTATGGTCATTGTCGCAGTTGCGATGATAGTCAGCTTGCTGTCGTGATGGCAGCCCGCAGACGCTGGGCCTCCTGCGGAAGCTGAGATAGCAGAAAAGGAGGCGTTTCAATGGGGGGTAAATTCGAGATACATGCGCGGCAGTGGGCCGCAATCACGGGAGCGCTCATTGTGCTCAAAAGGGCAGAGAGACTAATCCCCGATAAAATACATAGTGTGGACATCAGGCTATGCTATGGAGCACTCGAAGTCAGCCTTTGGACGTCAGACGGTCCGTTTATGGTTGGCATCGCCGTCGACGAGGACTCGGAAGGAGTGTTCCAGCCGACGCGGGCCTGGTACGAAGGCATAGAGTACCAGTTCCTTGTTGGGCCCAATGGATCGTTGAGGGCTAAGATGTTCCATTAAAGCAAAGTATGGCATGCCGGTTTCGCCCAGCACCGGCATGCCTTCTCACCAAAGTTTATCAAAAAACTGGTAACCTCTGGCGAGACACCTCTATGAACAGACTAGTTTCCACCATTTTTAATATCGCTCCGAAAAGCAGGCGAAGGCCAAGTTTGACTTGGCGAAAGCCGGCCGGTTTTGGGATTGAAATCATTTCAGCAACGGAGGAAAACAAAATATTGTGTTTTTACTGCAAACATCTTACAGCAGAGAAGTACTGCGGAGTTTGTGTAAAATACTACTGCAAAAAATGCGCGCATAAATCCTGCGAGGCGCCGTCGGGTGTGTTTTCCTAAAGAAAATAAAATAATCAAACAGAACGGACCGCGGGATTGCGCCGCACGGTAAACCGCGCTTTTAGGCGGTTTTTTTAATTCTTTTTCTTGACGGTTTTGTTTTCCGAGTGTAAACTGCAGAAGTATTTGCTGAACATTCACATAATAAAAAAGGGAGGATGAGGTAGCATGCTTTTTCTTCGTTTTTCCGCGATTCCGCGGCTGTTTTGTATGATTGTACTTTTCGCGCTGAAAGGATTGCCCCTTTCCGTTAGGCGAAATCTCTTCGCATTTTTAGCGCTCGGCATATATTTTTTATGGCCAAAGGGCCGTTCGCGGATGAAGAAGAACGCGAAGTTGTTGCGCCCCGATCTTTCCGGGGGGGAGATTGCCGCGGGGATAAAACGCAATCTGCGAACCATCGCGTACTCTTGGGCGGCGCTTCTTTGCAACGACCCCATCTTTTCTGAAGATTCAGCAAGGCGGCTTTTGGTAGATGGAATAGAGCCTATTTTGGAAAACGCCGGCAAAGAAAAATTAGTGTTTGCCGCGGCGCACGTCGGCCCCGTAGATGCTTTATTGGAGGCCGTGGCCGCATACGGTTTGCGAATTTACATGCCGGTGGAGCCGGTTCGGCCAGAATGGCTGGGTCGTTTTATGCTGGATATGCGCGGCAAATTCAAAGGACTGACGGTTGAGCCCATAGAAAAGGGAAAAACGTTGAGCCGGGCGTCAAGCCGTCTTGCCGCGGGCGAGGCGGTGCTTGTTGCGGTTGACATTTTAAGAGGCTGGGACGCGGAGCGCCGGGCGATATGCCGCGTCGGTAACGCAAGAGTCGCGTTTCCGGTTGGCGCCGTGGGGCTGGCGATGATGAACAATGCTCGTTTGATTCCGGTGTTGTCCGGCCAGGATAAATTTGGCCGATTAAAAATAAGGTTTCTTGAGCCATTCAGTCTTTTGCGGACCGGAAATTTCAGAGACGACGCGAAAGAAAACACAAAGCGACTGATAAACGAGATATACGCGCCGCACCTTCAGGCTAACTGGGATTCTTGGACGCAACTGCCCTGGAGCGATCTTTCGGCGGCATAACCGGAATTCGCGCAAAAAACAACAAACAAAAGAAGCGCCCGAATAAAGCGCTTCTTTTTATGTCCGGCAAATCTGTAGGCCGAATTCTGTCTGGTCCCGCCGTAGGCGGGACGAGGCAATCATCTATCTGGGCCCGTGATTACTCTTGGGCTCGTGCGAGCTACTTTTCACAAGCGTTCCATGATGTATCACGGAACTCCTGGTTTGCTCTTGCGCCCGATAAGGATTTAGCCGTTTCACCCCCGATGTTGCCAGCGGGACTCGCCAAGCACATAACAAGTTATATGTTTGGCGCCTCGGCCCTTTCGGGCCTAGGCGTCTCTGTTCGCACCTCTAGTCTTTCGACCGATGGGTGTTACCCACTATCTTTTTAGATTCCGCTTGCGCGAAAAATGGGTGTTCGGACCTTCCTCCCGGCCGCTCCAAAGCGGCATAGGGCGATTGCCCGATTTGCCGGACTTTATTATTTTAGCATATTTTAGACATATGTCAATCAAAAAAAAGTTCCGCCGTTGGCGGAACCCTTAAGCTAGCGCAATAATATCACTTTTGGCTTCTTTGCGCATCCAGAGCGAATTCAGGATTGAGAAGCAGTTTTAACAGCGCGGCTTGAATCCAAAGCGCGTTTTCTATCTGCTGGTCGTATTTGAACCTTGAATCCCATTTCACGCTTTCCGGCATCTCAGCGCGTATAGGTCCGGAATGCAAAAAAATTGCGTCTTGACGCGCCAGGGCCATTACTTTATCTGCCTGTGGTTCTGTCTTTGTAAGATAATAAAAACTTGCTTCCCGTGCCATATGTTCCTGAAAGCGCTGGGCTTGGGTAATTGATGTTCCCTGTTTGAGGAGAGAATCTCGCACCAATTTCGGCAAACGATCCGGCGTCACCAGATACAGTTTCGGATGGAAAAAACTCATCGTTGTCAGAAAAGAATATATTACCCTTGCTTTTTGCGTGTTTCCCACTACAACGCCGCACAACTGTCCCGACCTCATCCGCTCTGTGCCGTGCCGCCATAGAGTGTAGACATCGGCGTACGCTTGTATGGAATCATTGCCGACACTGGCGATGGGAATATTTTTCCCGAGACGCGTAGTAATTTTTGTTGCTTTTTCCAGCGCTTCTTCTTCGGGGTGGCACAACACTATGGCTGAAATCGGAGGCCAGGCGGCCAAGGTTCGGATATCGTCTTCCAGCGCTTCGCCTTTTACGGAGGACACCTGGCGCATGCCTTTATGCGAGAATACTTCCGCTCCGAGCATTTTCGCCGCTAGAGAAAAACCTCCGTAAACCCTGCAACCGGATTCGTAGCACAGCAGGGCGATTGTACTGCCTGCAAGTATTTCTTGCAGATAATTTTTTCCGCCAATGAATTTATAGACGGTTTTTATCCGTTCAGCTATTGCGAAAAGCCGTAAAAGGCCGTCATTTTCCAAAGGGGGTTCGCCTGCGATGTGGATGCGCATTTTATCCTCCCGGTAGTTTTTTATAAATTTTTAACGAACCAACGATCCAAGACACCTTAGCAAAAATATGCGCGCCTGTCAAGGCATTTATAATAAGTTCGGGAAAGCAAAGTGAAAAGTCAAGTTTTGACCGAGGGGCAAAAATCAAGTAGGATAAAGTTAATGGCGCGAGACACTTTAAAGAAAATCCGCATCCAGAAATTGCGCCGAATTCAAAAAGACGGCGTGAATCCCTATCCCGCGCGTTCTGGAAAGACGCACGACATTTTTAAGGTTTTGGCGGATTTTAATACGCTTTCCGCGGAAAAAACAAAAGTAACTTTGACTGGAAGAGTCCGTTCTCTGCGCGAGCATGGCGGCTCTACTTTTTTGCACTTTGAAGATGGAACGGGAACCGTGCAGGCTTATTTAAAACAGGATAAGCTCGGAGGAAAAAAATATAAATTTTTTCTGGAAAATTTTGACATCGGGGACTTTGTCGCAATTTCGGGAACCCTTTTTACCACGAAGCGCGGCGAAAAAACCGTTGAGGCGGAGGATTGCCGCATGTTGGCCAAGGCTCTTTTGCCTCTGCCCGAAAAATGGCATGGGTTGAAAGACGTTGAGGAAAGATTCCGCAAACGTTATCTGGATTTCATAATGAATCCGGAAGCGCGGAAAATTTTTGAGACCAGAAGCAATATCGTAAAAGCATTGCGGCAAATTTTTGATGAGCGCGGTTTTATTGAGGTGGAAACGCCTATTTTGCAGTCTCTTCCCGGGGGAGCTTTGGCCAAACCCTTTAAGACCTTTCTCAACGCGCTCAAAATGGACTTGTATTTGAGAATTGCCCCGGAATTATATTTAAAACGGCTTTTGGTCGGCGGTTTTGAAAAGACTTACGAGATAGGCCGCTGTTTTCGCAACGAAGGCATGGATTGGTCGCACAACCCGGATTTTACGATGCTGGAATTATACTGGGCGTACAAAGACCGTGATTTCCTGATGGAATTCGTTGAGGATTTTATTTCTGAAGTTGTAAAAAAAATAAAAAATGGTGAGGAAGTTTCATTGCAGGGACAAAGTATTAGTTTTGGCCGTCCGTGGCAGAAAGCGACTTTTAGAGAGCTGGTAAAAAAATACTGCGATGTTGATGTGGAATCGGCGAAAGACGCGGCTCTGCGAAAAAAAGTAAAAGAACTGAAAATTCGGGTAGGGAAGGAGGCCGACCGTGTAGCCCTGCTGGACGAACTTTATAAAAAAATGGTTCTCCAGAAACTGATTCAGCCGACTTTTGTTCTTGACCATCCCGTTGAAATGGCGATTTTAGCTAAAGCCAAGGAAGATAATCCGAAATACGCCGATCGCTTCCAGTTGGTGGTCGGAGGGATAGAGTTGGTAAACGGTTTTTCCGAGTTAAACGATCCTCTTGAGCAGAGGCGCCGTTTTGAAAAATCGCGTATGGCGCCCGAGCGGAAAGACGAGGATTTTTTGGAGGCGCTGGAATACGGCATGCCGCCCTCGGCCGGGTTGGGAATGGGGATTGACAGGTTGGTAATGCTGCTTACCGATGCTCACAGCGTGCGCGAGGTCATTGCATTTCCGACAATGAAACCTAGGGCGAAATAACAATGCTTGATATAAAATTTATTCGCGAAAATCCGGAAAAAGTGAAAAATGGCCTTGAAAAGAGAAGGATTGATTTTGATATCGCCGCGTTTTTGGCCGCGGATAAAAAGAGGCGGGAGATGCTTTCGGCCCTGGAAGATCTGCGGTCTCAAAAAAATAAAGCGAACGAATTGATTCAAACTAGTTCCGCGGGAGAAAAAGAAAAGATTGTGCTGGAAATGAGAGAATTGGATAAAAACGCGGATAGGATTGCGGCAGAATTTAAAGAAATCAATGGTAGCTTTCAGCAGTTGCTTCGGGGCCTTCCGAATTTGCCGTTAGACGACGTGCCCGCGGGCAAAGATGAAAAAGATAACGTCGTTTTACGCGAGGAAGGCTCAAAACCGCGGTTTGATTTTGAACCAAAAGATTATCTGGAAATCGCGGAAAAGCTGGACATTATTGATACCAAGCGCGCGGCAAAAGTCTCAGGAAGCCGGTTTGGTTACTTGAAAGGCGAGGCGGCATTATTGGAGTTTGCGCTGGCGCAATTAGCTTTTGAAGCTTTAGCTAAAGAAGGTTTTACGCCTGTTATTCCGCCCGTGCTGATTCGCGAGGAAATGATGCGCGCAATGGGCTATATTGATACTGAAGAGGATTTGGCCGAGCGTTATTGTTTTGATAAAGACAAACTTTTTTTGGTCGGAACTTCGGAGCAGTCCATGGGTCCCATGCACGCGGATGAGGTTTTTGACGAAAAAGACTTGCCCCGCCGTTATGCGGCTTTTTCTACCTGTTTCCGGCGGGAAGCCGGCAGTTACGGCAAAGACACAAAGGGCATTTTGCGGGTGCATCAGTTTGATAAAGTGGAGATGTTTAGTTTTTGCCATCCGGAAAAGTCGCGCGAGGAGCATAAATTTTTGATGAAAACGGCCGAAGGGCTAATGCAAAAGCTTAAACTTCCTTACCGCGTAGTGCAATTATGCGCGGGAGATTTGGCGCGGCCTGCGGCCGCGACCTACGATATTGAAAGCTGGATGCCGGGGCAAAACCAGCATCGGGAAACGCATTCTATTTCCAACTGCACCGATTTTCAGGCGAGACGGCTTAACATCCGTTATAAAAAACGCGACGGCAAGATGGAATTCGTGCATATGTTAAACGGCACCGCTCTCGCCATGGGCCGTATGCTTATCGCGATTATTGAGAATTACCAGCAGAAAGACGGGAGCGTTAAGTTTCCGGACGCGCTTTCAAAATATTTTAATTTTAAAAAAATTCAAAAATAAAAGCGCCGAACATATTATATTCAACGCTTTTTAATTATCCGCGAGACAGAAACAGAATGACGATTATTCCCGCCGCGAGAGCCAGCGAGGTCATCCAATCGTCGATGGACCCGGTGTTAAAGGCTATCAGGCCTATATAGAGAGTTAAAATCGCGCACGATATTATGAGAAGCCAGCACATCGCTGATAATAACCACTTCATTTGTTGATTCCTTTCTTTGCTTTCCGTAATTGAGCATAAATAAGATAGATGTTTACAGACGCCACAATCATTGCGAGCGTCCATCCGTAAATCGCTTCTACCGGTTCATTTTGCCGAAAATAGAACGTGCTCAAAAAAGCAATGGCGGCCGCAAGCAATAATGGTAGCATGCACCAAATTTTCATCTAAACTATCCCCTACGGTTTTAGAGAGCTACTAAAGATTATAAATATTTATGCCGGATTGTCAAATTTTAATCCTTCACGGCTGGGGGTCGTCCGCAAAAAGATGGGAAGCCGTAAAGCAATTCCTTGAAAAAATGGGCTGTTCTGTTTTTGTGCCGGATTTGCCGGGTTTTGGCGAATCTGCTGAACCCGAATGCCCGTGGTCGGTTGAAGATTATGCCGAATGGGTTGGCCAGTGGGCGGAAAAGTACGGCCTTGCCAGATTTTGTTTGGCTGGCCATTCGTTTGGCGGCGGCGTTGCCGCGGTGTTCGCGGCAAAATATCCTGAAAAAGTTGATAAATTAATTCTGATCGCGGCCGCAATAAAGAGGCGAAAAACGATAAAAAGGCATATTTTTTTGGTTATCGGCAAAACGGGGGGGTGGGTTTTTTCTCTCCCGCTCCTGTCTTTTCTTTATCCTTTATTCCGGAAAGTTTTATACAAAATTATCGGCGTTCCGGATTATCTTATAGCCGTTTCGCGTTCACAGGTGATAAAAGAAACTTTCCGGAAAATTGTCGCGGAAGACTTGAGCCTGTTTTTACCTCGTATCTCCGCTCCAACCATGCTGGTATGGGGAGATAAAGATGAGGCCACGCCGTTGAGCGACGCGCATTTTATTAAACAACAACTGCGAAACGCGAACCTCAAAATTATCCAGGGCGCCGGGCATCGTCTTAACTTTGAGGCGCCAGAAAAAGTTGCCGAAATTATTGGCGAGTTTCTTAAAACAAAGTAATGGCTTCTTTTCTTTTCCTTTTTATCTTCAGCATATTGTGGTTTATGCGCACGATAAAAAGCGCTCTTTTTTGGCTTTATCTTTGGCAGTTAAAAGAATATCACATTGGCCGTTTTCTGGATCATTTTCGCACGGCAAAGGGGCGTTATATTTTTTTAAACTGGTTATTCGGCGCGAAGATTGTCCTGCTGGTAGGCTTTGTCCTCCGTCCGGCGCTTTTTTTTGAAGGAGTTATGGTTTTTTATGCCATTGAAGCCGTCAAGGCGCTGGCGGATTTCGCGCGCGGCGCGGCCCGAAAGCCGGTTTTAACTTCAAAGATGCGCCTGATCAGCTTTTTTGTATTGGGCGTCGCCGCTGCGGCTCCAGTAATGATTTTTGCGCTATTCCGGGATGCATTTTTTCTTTTCCCCTTGGGCCTTTTGCTTTTTGATATTTTTCTTCCCGTAATTATTTCTGCTATTGTGCTGGGTTTTCAGCCCTTTGCGGTTTTGGGGCGGCGGCGAACGATTGAAGGGGCCAAACAAAAACGCGCGATATTTTCCAACACCGTTGTTATAGGCATTACCGGAAGTTACGGTAAAACTTCCACCAAAGAATTTCTGGCGGCAATTCTTTCCGCAAAATTTAATGTATGTAAAACGAAAAAGCACCAAAATAGCGAAATCGGAGTGGCGCAATGCGTCCTGAACGATTTAAGGCCGGAACACGAGATTTTTATCGCGGAAATGGGAGCTTACGGCCGCGGAGGGATAAAACTTCTTTGCGATATTGTAAAACCCAGGATTGGCATTCTAACCGGAATTAATGAACAGCATATGGCAACATTCGGGAGTCAGGAAAACATTATAAAAACTAAATTTGAACTGATTGAATCATTGCCTGAAGATGGCGCGGCAATCATGAATTGGGATAACAAATTCATAAAATCAAAAATCCAAAACCTAAAACCCAAAATAAATTCAAAATCCCAAATCCAAAAGTATAAAATTATTAAATATTCTACAAAGACTAGAGAAGATGTTTGGGCTAAAGACATAAGAATAGAGAAAGAACATATTTATTTTAGAGGATGCTCAAAAGATGGCGATTGTGCCGAATTTCGCGTCAACGCGCTAGGCGTTCATTGCGTGCCGAATATTTTGGCCGCGGCTGCGTGCGCGAAAGAACTCGACATGAATTTATCTGAAATTGCCAGAGCTTGCGAAAAGGTTACTCCCAAACTTGCCGGTATGGAATTAAAAAAAAGCGCCGGCGGAATGAATATCATTGATGCCACATATTCGGCAAATCCCGATGGCGTGATTTCGCACCTTGAATATGTAAAAATATGGTCCGGTAAAAAAATTATCGTGATGCCGTGCCTTATTGAACTTGGAAAAGCGTCAAAAAATGTTCATTTGCGCATCGGCCGGAAAATAGGGGAGGTATGCGATTTGGCCATTATTATTACAAAAGATAAATTTAAGGAATTAAACGATGGGGCAGTTTCAAGCGGTATGGCGGAAGATAAAATTTTATTTCTGGAAGATTCGGTAAAAATTGCTAACAAAATAAAGGATATCGCCGGAAAAGAAGATATAATATTATTGGAAAGCCGTTTGCCGAGGCAGTTGATTGGCTTGCTGGGTAAGTAAAAAAAATGGCGCCAAACGGTTACCGTTTGGCGCCAGAATTTCTTGGTTACCGCATACCTCGTATCTTGATAAGTATTCTGATAAATACAAGTGATACAAGTGATACAAGGCCCAAGAGCGCGCCGACCACCAGCCAGAAAAGGCCATCACTGGATATAGTGTGCAATAATGTGCCAGCAAACAGGCTTTCAAACGTTAACCCATAACTGATTAGAGACATTTGCGCACCTCCTTCACCTGTCTTTTTACTATGTTCTTCAACTGTTGTCAATATTGTCGCCCGATTTCCACATCTTTATCGCCCAACACCGAATCCGACGACGTTCGGCTGGCTTTGAAGTTGTTTTTTCAGCCCTGGCGCTGGAAAAAACAAATTAGCCAGAACACAGAGAACTGTTCTCTGTGTTCTCGGCTGGAGGAGGAGTTCAGAAAATATTTAGCCGTAAAACATGCGGTTGCGTTTAATAGCGGACGGTCGGCGCTCATGGCGGTTTTGGATTCTTTGGGGCTGCAAAAAGGGGATGAAGTTTTGCTTCAGGCTTTTACATGCAACGCGGTGCCGAATCCGATGTTATGGTTGGGTTTAAAGCCACTTTATGTGGATTGCAAAGATGATTTTAATATTGATCCCGAAGATTTAAAAAAGAAAATCACGCTACGAAGCAAGGCAGTAATTGTTCAGCATACGTTTGGCTTGCCAGTAGATATAGACGAAATTTTGGGAATTTGCCGGCAAAATAATCTGATTTTGATCGAAGACTGCGCTCATACGCTTGGCGCAGAATATAAAGATAAAAAAGTCGGCGCGTTTGGCAAGGCCGCATTTTTCAGCTTTTCGCGCGATAAAGTTATTTCTTCCGTGTATGGCGGTATGGCCGCGACAAACGATGATGAGCTGGCGAAAAAACTTAGGGAATATCAAGAAAAAATTGGCTACCCGTCTTATTGCTGGATTGTGCGCCAGCTTTTGCATCCCATTCTAATGAATTGGCTTATTTTGCCGACATATCGTATCTGCGGTAAATATTTTTTAATTCTTTTCCAGTGGTTTGGCATTCTTTCTAAAGCCGTTGATTGGCGGGAGAAACGCGGGCAAAAACCATGCTATTTTCCGAAAAGAATGCCGGATGCCCTCGCCGCGCTGGCGTTGCATCAGTTTAAAAAACTGGAAGGATTTAACGCCCATCGTAAGGAACTGGCGATATTTTATTATAAAAACCTAAAAGATACAGAATTTATATTGCCGTGCATTTCCAACGGCGGCTCTCATATTTTTCTACGTTTTCCCGTGCGTTATCCGCGAGCCCACGAGGTTATCAAAAAATGCTGGAAAAATAATATTTTAATAGGGGATTGGTACACAACGTCCATTGCGCCACACGACACAAAATTAGACAAAATGGGGTACGAAATAGGTAGTTGTCCCGTTGCGGAAAAATTGGCAAAAGAAACATTAAATTTGCCGACGCATATTAATATTTCTGAAAAGGAGGCCGGCAGAATCGTAGCTTTTCTGAAATCCTTTCTGAAAACATAAAAGGCGCCGCATCTTTTCGGAATTGGCGCCTTGGGGGCCCAGCTATGGAAGGCCTTGCCTGGTGCTACGGGGTTTCGTAATGGTTTCGTAGTGAGAGACGACTTCAACGCAGTATCGAGGGAGCGTGTATCTGCCTCCATACATAAAAGTTACGAGAATGTCTGGCCTGTCAGTCAGCACAAATTCACCTTCGATCGCGTCGTAGACATCAAGATTGAGGTCATGCACGAGGCGGTTGCTTATCTCACCTTTTTGCATGCCTTCCTCGAGTCCTTTCCGGGTAACACGTACCGTTATTCGATGCCTCATCATTGCTTTACACCTCCTGCCTATATATTAGCATATTGTTTTAATATTGTCAAGTGAAAACCGAAGAAATTACAAACAAAGAGAAATGGGAAAATTTTCTTTCGCATATTGACGAGAAGACGTTTTTGAATTCCTGGAATTGGGGGGAGTTTCAGTTAAAAATGGGGGATAAGATTTGGCGGTTGGGGATTTTTGATGGTGGGGACTTAGTGGCTATTGCGCTAGTGGTGAGAGTGAAAGCAAAACGTGGGACGTTTTTGTTTGTGCCGCACGGACCAACAATGCTTTGCATTGCCGGAAATCCGAAATCCGAAATCCGAAATCCGAAACAAATCCAAAATTCTAAATCGCAAATTCTAAACACGTTTTTAAACGAACTCAAAAATATAGCAAAAAAAGAGGGTGCTAGCTTTATTCGGATTGCACCAATTTTGGAAAGGAACGGAGAAAACGAAAAAATATTCCGCGAACTTGGTTTTAGAACCGCTCCTATGCATATGCATCCGGAAGTGACTTGGGAACTGGATATCACGCCATCGGAAGACCGGCTTTTGGCCGGGATGCGCAAGACCACCCGTTATTTGATACGGCAGGCGGTGAAAAATAAAGACATTGAAATTATCAAAAGTTGTAACGTTGAAGACGTAGATAAATTTTATAATCTACACAAGGAAACGGTTGGCCGCCATAATTTTACGCCATTTTCCTTAGAATATATCAAAAGGGAATTTGAGAGCTTCGCGCCTCGCCCGCCAGACGCTGAGCTGTCAGGCGATGCGGGCGGGCTAGATAACGAAATTGCCGTTTTCCACGGAAAATATCGCGGTGAGCTGATAGCATCGGCCATCATAGTCTTCTGGCAGGGCGCGGCGTATTACCACCACGGGGCGACATCGTTAAAATACCCCAAAATTCCGGTTGCCCATCTTCTGCAGTGGGAGATTATAAAAGAAGCAAAAAGGCGGGGCTGCGAAAAATATAACTTTTGGGGGATAGCGCCCGACGGCGCCAAAAACCATCCCTGGGCCGGATTAACCTTGTTTAAGACGGGTTTTGGCGGAGAGCAAAAGGGATACGTCAAGACGCAGGATTTGCCGCTTTCGTGGGCTTATTGGCCGGCCGCCATATTTGAAGCATTTAGAAGAAAAAAAAGGGGATTGTAGCCTATGACTTATCGGCTGAAAAAAACAAGGCGATTAAAACCGAAACATTCCTTCTGGAGAAACAAATCTTTATGGGTCGGAGTTTTATTGTTATGCACCGCCGGAGCAGCGGCTTATTTAATTTTTATATCTCCGTATTTTCAGGTTACAGATGTGCGCATTTTAGGAAACCAGGAAGTAAAAACAGAGGAGCTTCAGAAGTTTGTTTCAGATAGAATTAGCCACAATGTTTTTTTATTTAAAACTAAAAGCATTGTGCTTGTTTCACCCGCTAAATTAAGAGCCGAACTTTTGCAATCTTTTCCACGCCTGGCCGAAGCAAGTTTTTCGCGGCGGCTGCCCGGCATGATTATTCTAAATATTCAGGAACGAAAACCGGCTGCCGTTTGGTGCCATCAAGAGTCTGAAGGAACAGATTTTCTCCGTTGTTTTTTTATCGATTCAAATGGAGTGGCGTTTCAGGGAGTTGATGTGGAGAATAGAGCAACCTTTCCTCTTTTGCGCGATCGGTATTCAAACGAAACGCCCCGTCTTGGAAGCGCAGTAATCCAAAGAGATACTTTAGAGAAAGTGCTGGCACTGGAAAATGAGCTCATAGGAGCTTTGCACATTGAAGCAAAAGAAGCGATCTTGTTGCCCGAAAACAGGGTTAATATTGTTACCCAAGGGAGTTGGGTAATATATTTTGAGCTGCCTTTGGAGTTGTCATGGCAGATAACGCGTTTGAAGTTGTTGCTGGCAAAAGAAATTCCGGTCGAACGTCGGCCGGAACTGGAATATATTGATATGCGCTACAGCAAGGTGTATTACCGATATCGGGGAAGTGAGTAGCGCCTACAGGATGTTATATACAAAAATTGAGTTGCCGATGACGGTTACGGGTTGATAAGGATATAGCCAATAGAAGTGGCTGGTTGATTCATTGAATCCGGGGGCGGGTACTGATTGACCCCCGCGCAGGAGAGTCGCCGAAATCGCGACCCAACCCTTTTGCGGCTCTTCCCACTTAAAACTTTCGGCTTTCCCGCCCAAATAGTATTTTGGAATGCCTCCGCCAAAGTAGGCGATTTTTATTTTATCTATATTGTTTTGCTTAACGAATTTGGCAAGTCGTTTTAGGTCTTGTCCCCAGTCAAGGTTGGAATCAACGACATAACCTGAACCGCCAGTTGGCCCGCCGGCAAGTTCATTGAAATAAGAAAGAAAGCTTGGATAAACTTTTATTACGGTTATTGCCTGCCACAAAAGTATAAGGACGACAAAAGCAAAACTGAATTTTTTAAATCTGCCGCCGGTGGGAACCCACTGCATTGTGGCCCAGGCGACTAATGCATAAACAAATGGAAACGTGGGTAAGAGGTGCCGGATGCCGATATTAAGATTGCTTGCGAGCGAAGCCGCCCAGTAGATCGCTATCCATAACAGCATCGCGAATTGCGTGAAATGGCCGGCCAGCCACGATTTTAATCTTTTAGGGCTTTCTTGCCATGGAGGCCGCTTGATTGCAACCGCCATATACACAAGCGCGAAAATTATCAACAAAAACAGCGCGAGGGGTTCTTTAATAACGTAAATAAGCGGGAAATAGCTAAGCCAGCCGGCCGCGGAAACCTCGCCCATGAAATATGTGGTATTGCCGCCAGACGCTCTTTGGGTTGCCATATCAACGCCAAGCATATAATAGCCCCATGGTCTCAATAGTTCGTGTTGTGAAAGAAATAGAGTAAATGGTATTAATGCTTTTCCGGCAGGGTGACCCTGGGTGAATACTTCAACGTATTTGATTTGTTTTTCCGCGGGAAGATTTTGCACGTGGAATGCGTATACCGGCCAGATGAGTAACCAGGCTACGGCGATAATCGCGGCGAATTTAACGCAATACAGAAAAAAGTTTTTAATTTTCTGCCTTCCAATTTTAACTAAAGTCCAAAATATTATAGTTAATCCCAGAAACGGATAAAGCAAAACCAGATTGAATTTTATGAGTTCCGCTATGCCGAGAGCGATTCCGGCAAGAATAATATTTTTGAGCGAAGGATTCTGCAGGAAATTTAAGAAAAATGCGGTGGCCAGCACGACGCCAAGAGCCGCGCCGACGTCCGTGGTTACGAGCCGGCCGTGCGCCAAAAAGGTAGGAGAGAAAGAATAAAGGAAAAGAGTCAAAAGTGCTGCATTATCGCCCCATAATTGCCGTATCCAGAAAAATAAAATCAGTCCCAGCAAAAGCATAACAATTATCATCGGGATTCTTCCCCAGAAAAGCATCTTGTCGGCATCGTTGCCGGACTTGTAAAAAAGCGCTGTGCCAAAATCCCATTGGCCGTTTAAATCTTCGGTCCAGGCCTTAACATCCGATGGAAAATTAATTCCACTGATAAAAAGCAGGGGCAGGGCGGCGAGATCTTTAATAAGCGGAGGATGCTCCGGATTTATCCGCATATCCTGTTGCGTGAGATAGGAATAACCGGCCGGCAAATGGGCGAGTTCGTCCATTGTGGAGGAATCTTCGGCCATACTTGAAATTGCAGCAATACCCATCCAAGCGAGTAAGCCGGTTGCGGCAAGAAAAGTAATTTTATTTGAGGTTTGCATACACTTTTTGAGTTAATGTTTAAAGCCCCGCCTTCGTTCCACTTCACGGAACTTCGGCGGGCAAGCCGAGGTTAAACACGGTTATTCCATTTTCCGTCGTGATTTTTCCCTGCAAGAATTTTTGCGAAAGGATGCTAAAAAGGCTTTCATCGTCTTTCATCGGAACAATGATTGTAGCGGCGGCGGGGACAATGGCGTCTAGGTTTTCGGGCTTAAGATAAATTGCGCGTGGTTCCCCGTATTTCGTGCGCTCAATAAACATCGGAGTCTGGGCGGGCATTGGCAGGCCGTCGGGCAATGGTACGGGAACGCCGCCTTCATTTACGATAACATATTTTTTTGTTCTTTCGGGCAAAGAGTTGAGATAATTTCCGATTTCAACATAGGACTTGGTAAACGCGCCTTCCGTTTCCTTGTTCTGTCCCCAGAGAATAAAGTATTTGTTGTACTCGGCGAAAGCGAGCATGGCGAGGAAAAAGAAGGCAGAAAATAAAAGCAATTTCTTGCGGACGTTTTTTGCCAAGAGCCATTGCCACATTGTCCAGCCACCTATGGCGGCAAAAATATATGGAACCGGAATTACTCCTATGGTGCGCAGGGAGTGGGGAAGGCCCTCGTAGGTAAGAGCGCCGGGGAGCAGAAAAATAAAAAACCAAGAAAGAAGAAAAAGATATGGTAGAGAATCGGCGTTGCGGTGGCAGAAAAACATTCTAACATTCTGCAGAATGTTAGAATGTTTTTCTGCTTTGTTGACAAGAAACTGCGCGGGCATATTTTTTTGCGCCAGCTTCTTTAGGGTAGCAACGAGACCGATTAAGAATAGAAAGCCGACCGGCCATAACAATTGCGGCGATCCTGAATAGTTATGCCGCCAGTTGGGGTCGCCCCACATGTTAAACATGGCCAAGTGCCTGACAAAACTTATAAGAAATGCCTGAATGGGATTTTCCTGCGCGAAAACGGAAATTGGAGCGGCTCTCGAGGCGAAATCGGCCGGATGGGAGAGAAAATAAAGGCCGATCGGCAGGGCAACGAAAAATATTATTGCCAAAAATAAAAATGACAGGATAAAGAATTTTTTCTGCCATTTTTCTTTGCGTGAAAGAAGCCAAAAAGAAATAATGGGGAGGGGTAGCAATAATACCGCGACGCGAAAGCTTGAATAGGTGTAAAATCCCAATCCAAAAAAGATTGCGGCGGCAATTAGGTCAAAAACGCGCGCCATTCTAAAGCCGCGGAATAAAAAATAAAAAGAAAAAACCAAAACAAAAGAAAGCAGAATGGCGCGAAAGCCAAAACGGGAGAAATTTACGTGCCAGAAAGAGATGGCGAGGAAAAATGAAGAAAGAAGCGCAACGGTTTCGTTCTGCTCCCTCGCTTTATTTTCAAGGCCGCCGGGCGCGCTTTGCGAAAACAACTCTTTAGTCAGCAAATATGTCCCCAGCACGGTTAACGTTCCAAAAATTGCCGCCACGGCTTTAATTGACCATACGGATATCCCAAAAAGCGCGAAAGACAGCGCGATAAGGTTTATCATAAGTCCTTCGCGGCCGTTGTTTTCGGGATAAAAAATCTGGCCGGGATTGGAGAGAGCTTCGTTGCCATTGATGGCCACATCCGGATACAACCCCGGCGGGATAAGGTCTAACTGCCAAAACCTAAAAAACGCCGCAAGGGCAAGAACGGCGAGTAACAAGATAGTTGTCCTTGGGATTTCATAAAATTTTGGGAGCATATTCGTATTGGTGAGATGCATAGCCCGTAAGGCTTAAGTCTTCGGTGAGCTCTTTTGCGTAAGATTAAAGGGCTTTATGTTTTATGTTTTACAGTTACAGCCAGCCTTTTTTTCTGAAATAGCCCGCCATGCCCAAGGTAATGGATATCATTATGCCGAAAACAATCCAGAAATCTGAAACGGATCCGTGGAACGGCAAATACTGCGTATTCATACCCCATATGCTTGCTAACAATGTTAGCGGCAGCAAAATAACGGAAAATACCGTAAGGGTGCGGATAATTTCGTTTGTTTTCGTGGAGAGCAAAGATTGGTTGGTATCTTCCATGGCGAGTATGGTTTCGCGGTGAGTTTTTAACGTGTCCCAGGCCTGCTCGTATGTTCCCAGCACATCGGCAAAGTATGGCGTTACGTCTGCGCCCCAAAAAACAGAGCCTTCTTTTGATAGAGAATCCAGGATTTCCTGTTGCGGCTCAATGATGCGCCAGAAGTTGATGATGTCCGTTTTTACGAAAGAAATTTCTCTTACCATTTCTTTTTCCTGCCCGCCGAAGATTTTTTTTTCTATTTCATCTATGCGCACGTCAATCTGATCAAGTTTTGTAAGGCAATTTTTCCAGAGGCCGATCAGTATATAGTAAAGCAAGTGGCCCGAATGCGAGGCCATATAAGTTTTTCGCGACTCTTCGTATAAATTGCAATTATCAAAAAGCGCCTTCAGAGGAAGTATAAATCCGTAGTGCGCGGTGATAATGGTATCTTTGGTGGCGATGATATCCAGCTCGCGTGAGCGGGTTTCCCGTTTTTCTTTGCTGTAAACGGGATAGTGCAGCATCATAAAAAGATAGCTGTCGTGGTGTTCAACGCGCGGGCGGCGGCTGGGGACGCGCAGCTCGTCCAGCACCAAGGGGTGGAAGTTAAAATTCTGCCGGACATACTGAATGTCTTCTTGCGTCGGATTTTTGATGTCAATCCAGGTTATTTTTGGCCCCTTAACGATATTGAGCATTAAAATATCATAACATATATTTGTCGCGCGCGGTAAGTGCGGTATTCCATCGCACATCTTGACAGGTATATTTTGTGAAGTGTATAACGGAGAACAGGAGGATTGTAGGCTCGGGGCTTTTGCAACGAGGACGGAATGGACCGTCAACGGATGGCCGATGTGCCGCGCCAGAGATGCGTGGCTTGTGCGGGCCTTCACGCGTTGCTAGCGCGCTGACCGTTAAAGCCTGTCCTCCCCAAGGGCGGCGCTGTGGTTGTCGATGGCAATCATGGGCGCCGCCCCCAAGAAAAAAATGCGGGTGCGAACGCGTATCCGCTTTTTCTTTTGCTACAATAGATAGGTGCGCGACTAGGTGAATAAGTGAGTAAGCGCAAAAGTGAAAAAGAAGGATATCAAAATTAAAAAACGAATCATCGCCCATTTGGACATGGATGCGTTTTTCGCGGCGATTGAAGAGCGGGATAATCCGCAATTCGCGGGTTTGGCGATTGTGGTGGGGGCCGATCCTGACGACGGCCGGGGCCGCGGCGTGGTTTCCACGGCAAATTATAAAGCGAGGGAATACGGAATAAGATCGGCGATACCCATCTCCATTGCCTGGAGGTTTTCACGGGCGGCGCTGAAACTGGGAAAGCCGGCAACGGTTTTTTTACCCGTAGATTACGAAAAATATGAAAGGGTTTCCGAGAATATCATAAAAATCGCGCGCCGTTCAGCGCCATTAGTGGAGCAGGCCAGCGTTGACGAAGCATATCTTGATTTGAGTTTTTGCAAAACATATAAGCGAGCGGAAAATTTATGCCGGCAAATAAAAAAGGAAATCCGCGGACGGGAAAAACTGACCTGCTCCGTGGGCATCGGGCCGAATAAGCTTGTGGCCAAAATTGCCTCGGATATGAAAAAACCAGACGGATTGACTGTCGTGAGGCCGGAGGAGGTTTTAAATTTTCTGGGAATTTTGTCGGTCCGCAAAATCCCGGGTATTGGGCCAAAAACTGAAGCCCTTTTGCGAAAACAAAACGTCAGCACGGTAAGCGATTTAAGAAAGATTACGCGCAGGGCCCTGCGCTGGCAGTTGGGTAAGTGGGGAGAGGATATATATATGAAGGCGCGGGGGATTGACGCCTCGCCCGTTACGGAGGAATATGAAGCCAAATCCATCGGCGAACAGGAAACGTTTTCAAGAGACACGCAGGACCCGGGCTTTATGGTAGAACGGCTGCGGATTTTGTGCAAAAATATAATATCGCGCCTGGGGAAAGAGGGCTGGCAGTCTTTCCGAACGGCGGTGATTACGGTTCGTTTCTCGGACTTTGAAACAAAAACGCGAAGCCAGACGATGCTTTATGAGTCCTGCGATGAAAATAGTCTTTTCCTGCAGGCGTTGCGGCTTTTGCTGCCGTTTTTTGACCGAAGAGAAAATCCCCGCCAAAAGAAAATACGGCTCGTGGGTATAAGAATAGAAAAATTAAAATGAAAGGTCGTACAGTTTTTTACGCTCGGAAAGTTAGTTTTAGGGACCGTTTATTTCGCTCGGCATGCGTTCGCAACTTGACGCGGTTCTCGCTTCCAGCGAAGCTCGCCCGCTCAGTTCTCGGCAGTTTGCTCTCGCTCCGCTCGAGACCATGCCAAACTGCCTCCGAAATGCATTTGCGAACGCACGCCTCGCTCCATTACAAAATAAACTTCCCTCGCTTCTTTGAACGAGTGAATCAAATTTATGGAACAAAAGCAACCACAGCAACAACAAGTTCAGCTACATGCTTCCGACGCCGACTTGAAAGGATTTTACTCAAACATGGCGCAGGTAACGCACACGCAGGAAGAATTTATCCTGGATTTTTTTAACATTTTGCCGCCGCAGGGGCAACTGGTGTCAAGGATTATTACAAGCCCGGGCCATTTCAAACGGTTAATTCAGGCCCTTCAGGATAATATGCGCAAATACGAAGAGCGCTTCGGGCAGGTTGTGGCGGCCGAGGGGCCGAAAGACGGAATAGGGTTTAAAATTTAGGCCGGTTGGCCAAAAATAAAAATATAGATGCCGGAACTTCCGGAAGCAGAAATTACTAAAAGGAAATTAGTAGCGCTTTTGGGCAAGCGCATTATTGGGTTTTGGTCGGACTGGCCGCGGGGTTTAAGAATAACAAAAACCGTTCCGGAAGTGGCCCGCGATATCAAAGGACTAAAAGTTATAAGAATTAGGCGCCAGGGCAAGGTTATTTTTTTTGAGATGAGAAAAGGCGGCCGCGCAGGCGCGCAAAAACTGCTGGCTTTTCATCAGCGCATGTCGGGCGCGCTGATTTTGAAATCTCACGTGCGGGAAATTCCGCGTCATATCCATCACCGTGTTATTTTTGCAGGCGAGGAATTGCTGTTTCGCGATCCCCGTAAATTCGGCGTGGTATGGTACGGCCGGCTAAGCGCGGTAATGGCGGACTCTTATCTTGCCCGGCTGGGACAGGATATGCTTTCCGTTTCCTTCGCAGAATTTAAGGATAGGTTGAGTCTCCGCAAGGGGATGATAAAAGCGCTTTTGCTGCGTCAGGACGTATTTTCCGGAATCGGTAATATCATCGCGGACGAAGCCTTATGGCGGGCAAAGATTCATCCCAAAAAGAGGAGCGTTGCGTTGTTGCCGTCCGAGGTAAGGAAATTGTATAATTCCATTAGAGGAGTAATAAAGGACAGCATTATGGTTCGGGGCACAAGCATGCGCGATTGGGAGCATCCCGACGGAAGCCGCGGCCAATTCCAAAGACAATTAAAAGTATATGGTTTGGCCGGCAAGGTATGCGGGCGCTGCAAGAAGGAAAGGATTTCGCGAATTTTAGTAGGCGGGCGCGGAACGTGGATATGTTCCAACTGCCAGAAATAATAAAATTAAATGTAGGAATCGGTAGTGTTGTTTACACTACCCGCTCGGCAAACTGTGAAGCGTACCGCGGGGTTCCGCGCCCGCAACCTTGCGTCAGCCGCCAATTATATTTCTGTCGGAGGGTTTCGCCTTCGGCGGAACCTTTACCCACGGCCTGCCCGACGCTAACGCAAGGTTGCGGGCGCTCCACGGGCAAGCTAAGTCCTTCCGGATACACTTGCCCCGCTTCAAAAGTATAAACATTGCTCGCGATTTTTACGATTAAATTTATGACTTCAAAATTTTTATATTTTGCGATTGGCGCGGGAGCATTAGTTTTATTCCTGGTTTTTTGGTTTGTGTTTTTTGAAAACAACACGGACCTTAATCGTCCGCCGGCGGAGGGCAATATTATTTTCTTCGGCGACAGTCTGGTGGAGGGCGTCGGCGCCACTATCGGCAACGACCTTCCTTCGCAGGCGTCGCGGCAAAGCGGCTACGAAATTTTAAATGGCGGCTGGACCGGAGACACGGCGGCATCGGCTTTGCAGCGCTTGGAGCGCGACGTGCTGGAAAAAAATCCAAAATTGGTGATTGTCTTGCTGGGGGGAAATGATTTTCTGACGGAAGTTCCGCCCGACGAAACTTTTCTCAACCTCGGGGAAATAATTGACAAAATTCAGGCCCGGCAAGCCGCCGTTCTTTTGGTCGGCGTGCGCGGAGGCGTTCTGGACGATCCTTATAAACAACGTTTTGAAGAATTGGCGAAAACGAAAAACGTGTCATATATTCCAAACATTCTGGATGGCGTTATCGGACATCCCGATTTGATGACGGATCCGGTTCATCCGAATGACGCCGGTTACGGCAAGATGGCCGAACGCATTCTACCGGCGCTTCGGGACATACTTCGTTAACCGGTGTGGAAAAGTCAACGCTTGACACCGGTGTTTTGCGTGGAATAATTAAAATTAGCACCTTTAAGCGCCTTTCGCATAAGGTGAAAATCCAAACAGAAAGGAGGTGAAAAAGAAAATGGAAGACATGCTTGGTGGCTTTTGGGGTTACCTCAAGAACGGCATGAACGCAGTTGTCTCGTTTGTGGAAGGGATTCCGCTGGTCGGTCCCTTCATGCGTTGGCTGGCTTACGGATACGCCGCCTACTCTCTCGGTCACGGGCCTTTCGGCTGGTGGTAAAAGGACCCCGCCTTTGCGGGAAAGCCAAATCAGGGTGCGGATTTTTGTCCGCACCCTTTTATGTGAAAAAATATGAAAACATACGTCTATTCTTTCAGCCAAAAAAAATCGGAGGGTTCAGCAAACTTAAGAAATCTTTTAGGAGGGAAAGGGGCGAATTTGGCCCAGATGGCGAAACTTGACTTGCCCGTTCCTCCCGGTTTTACGATTTCCACGGAAGTATGCGCATATTTTTACGAGCACGGACAACGTTACCCGCGCGAACTAAAAAAACAGGTGGAAGCCGCAGTGACAAAAATTGAGAAAGACAGACGGCAAAAATTCGGCGACCCGCAAAATCCCTTGTTGTTTTCGGTGAGGTCCGGCGCGCGAATTTCAATGCCCGGCATGATGGATACGGTATTAAATTTGGGCTTGAATGAAAAAATAGCGCAAGGGCTGATTAGCGCCACGGGAAACCCGCGTTTTGCCTGGAATTCTTACTGGCGTTTTATTTTTATGTTCGCCGACGTGGTAATGGGCGCGGAAAAAGAAGAATTGTCCGAAGTGCTGGAGGGCTTGAAACTGGAGCGGAATTATAAGCAGGATATTGAGTTGTCGGCCGAAGACTGGAAAGAAACCGCCGAGCGGCTGAAAGAAAAAGTGAAAGATCTCACCGGGAAGGACGTGCCCGAAAAACCGCGGGAGCAGTTGCGGCAGGCGGTGGGCGCGGTATTTCAGTCCTGGAATAATCCGCGCGCCATCACCTACAGGAAACTAAATAAAATTCCCGGCGAGTGGGGAACGGCAGTTAACGTGCAGTCCATGGTTTTCGGCAATCTTGGCAGCGATTCGGGTTCCGGCGTCGGATTTACGCGCAGTCCGGCGACCGGCGAGAAAAAACTGTACGGAGAGTTTTTACAGAATGCGCAAGGGGAAGATGTGGTGGCTGGAATACGCACGCCACAGCCCATCGGCGAAATAAAAAAAGTATTCCCGAAATGTTATCAAGAGCTCTTGCGGATTTCAAAAACTCTGGAACGGTATTTTCGCGACATGCAGGATATTGAATTTACGATTGAGCGCGGAAAATTATGGATGCTGCAAACGAGGGGCGGGAAACGCACCGCCGCCGCGGCGGTGAAAATCGCGCTGGATATGGTGGCGGAAAAAATGATAACGCGCAAAACAGCGTTGCTGCGCGTGGACCCGAAATCGCTGGAAAGTTTTTTCAGGCCGTCTTTTGACCCCAAAGCTAAAAAGAATGTGATTGCCAAAGGGTTGGCGGCATCGCCAGGCGCCGCGGTGGGCGAAGCGGTATTTGATCCGGCGGAGGCGGTAAATCTGGCCGAGGCGGGCCGTAAAGTTATTCTGGTAAGACAGGAAACTTCTCCGGACGACATTCATGGCATGGCGGCGGCGGAAGGCATTTTAACCGCCCGAGGCGGCATGACCTCGCACGCGGCGCTGGTGACGCGCGGAATGGGCAAACCCTGCGTGGCGGGATGCGAGGCAGTGTATGTTGATTACAAAAAACAGCAATTTTCCGCGGGCGAAATAATAGTAAAAAAGGGCGAAACTATAAGCATTGACGGGCAGTCGGGCGAGGTGATGCTGGGAGAAGTTCCTACGGTTCAGCCGGAAGTCGGCGGCGACATTGAAAAACTTTTGCGCTGGGCGGACGGAGCGCGAAGGCTCGGGGTTAGGGCCAACGCCGACACGCCCGAGCAAGCCAAGCAGGCTAGAGAGCTCGGAGCCGCGGGAATAGGGCTTTGCCGAACAGAGCATATGTTTTTTGAAGAAAGCCGCATACCTATTTTTCAGGAAATGATTATGACGGCCGACGATGAGGAGAAACGCGCCTCGGCGCTAGAAAAAATTTTGCCCCTGCAAAAAAGCGACTTTCTGGCGATATTCAAAGAAATGGAAGGCTATCCGGTGATTATCCGTTTGCTTGACCCTCCTTTGCATGAATTTTTGCCGAAAAGCGCGGAAGAAATTTCGCGACTTTCACAACAGGTCGGCATTTCAGCCGAAGCCATAAAACAAAAAACTGAGGCGCTCAAAGAAATAAATCCCATGCTTGGCCATAGGGGATGCAGGCTGGGAATTACCTATCCCGAAATTTATGAAATGCAGGCAAGGGCCATTATTGAAGCTGCGTGCGACATGGGGATCCAGGGCAAAAAAGTTAAGCCGGATATTATGATTCCGCTGACAATGGATTTGAAAGAATTCGCAATCCTGAAAGATAAAATTAAAAAAGTTTGCGAAGAAGTTTTGTCGGAAAGGAAAGTGAGGCTGGCATACAAAATTGGAACGATGATTGAGCTTCCGCGCGCGGCTTTGCTGGCTGGAGAAATAGCAAAAGAAGCGGAATTTTTCTCGTTCGGAACTAACGATTTGACCCAGACTACGCTGGGCGTTTCCCGCGATGACGCCGGAAGATTTTTGCCGAAATACCTTGAAGAAAAGATTTTTTCCGACGACCCGTTTATTTCTTTGGATACAAAAGGGGTGGGGGAGCTGATTAAAATCGGCACGGAAAGAGGCAGAAAAACGCGCAAAAATATTTCCGTGGGCATTTGCGGCGAACACGGCGGAGATCCCGATTCTATCGTTTTCTCGCATCAAGCCGGGTTGGATTACGTCAGTTGTTCTCCTTTCAGAGTTCCCGTGGCGCGATTGGCCGCGGCACAGGCAGTGTTAGGGGTATAAAATTTGTTGGGTACGGCAATTATTGCCGCGCCCTTGACACAATCTTGCGGGCGAGTAAAATACGGATAGAAAGGTTGGTCAAGGTTAACAGCATAAAACTAAATTAAAACGGAACAGATAACGCGCTTAAAAAGGCATCTAAAACGCATCCCGAAGCCGTTTAAGGGTTGAATGTCTTCGGGATTTGTTTTTCATAAAGCGGTGAAAAGGAAAGAACATTGAAAACCAGCAAAATAAATTAGAGCCAAAATTCGGTTTTTTAGAGTTGTCCCGACTTTGCCCTTCCGTAGTTCCGCGTTAGCGGAACGAAGGAGGGCTTCAACCTGCCGGTTGCGCTTCGCGCACCGGAGAGGTTTTCTTAGAGAGTTTGATCCTAGCTCAGGATGAACGCTGGCGGCGTGGATAAGGCATGCAAGTCGTGCGGTTCTGTTTCCGCAAGGGAACAGAATAGCGGCGAACGAGTTAGTAACACGTAGGTACTTCCCCCGGAGACGGGCATAATTCCGCGAAAGCGGAACTAATTCCCGATAGTCCTCGTAAGAGTAAAGGAGCAATCCGCTCCGGGAAAGGCCTGCGGCCTATCAGCTAGTTGGTGAGGTAACGGCTCACCAAGGCTATGACGGGTAGGGGGCGTGAGAGCGCGTTCCCCAACGATGGGACTGAGATACGGCCCATACTCCTACGGGAGGCAGCAGTCGAGAATATTGGTCAATGGGCGAAAGCCTGAACCAGCGACGCCGCGTGCGGGAGGACGCCCTTCGGGGTGTAAACCGCTTTTGCCGTCGAACAAGCCGCAAGGCTGAGCGTAGGCGGCGAATAAGGGGGTGCTAACTCTGTGCCAGCAGCCGCGGTAATACAGAGCCCCCAAGCGTTATCCGGATTTATTGGGCGTAAAGGGTCCGTAGGCGGTTAGGCAAGTCTTAGGTTAAATACCTGAAGCTCAACTTCGGGGGTGCCTGGGATACTACTTAACTAGAAGGCGTTAGAGGCTGACGGAACGGTCGGTGGAGGGGTGAAATCCGTTGATATCG
>Ga0155388_104_pt1 | contig 41567 bp, 35 predicted proteins | sample RifCSPhighO2_02_FD_106356 | JGI IMG/M metagenome (GOLD analysis project Ga0155388, IMG submission 106356) | Candidatus Wildermuthbacteria bacterium RIFCSPHIGHO2_02_FULL_47_17
GTGCCGGAAGAATGAATTTGGAGCAAATATCCTGCTCGGAAAGTTCTTTTTTTGAAAAGTCGGGCATAGGTTTACATTAAACGTTCTTCTTTAAAACCGAAGTGGCTGTTTGTCGCGATAATGACATGATCCAAAAGCTCAACGCCCATCATCTTGCCGGCTTCAGCCAACCTCTTTGTGATTTCCAGATCGTCTTCTGACGGTTTCGGATCGCCGGAAGGGTGGTTATGCGCAACCATGATACCGGCGGCTGAATGTTTAAGGGCCGGTTCAAAAACTTCCCGAGGGTGGACTAAGTTGGCATTCAAAGTGCCCATTGAAATCGTTTCTTTATGAACCAGCTGATTTCTGGCATTGAGATACAAAGCAATAAAGTGCTCTTTTTTGTTATGACGCAGATCGGTCAATTGAGCCACGACATCTTTGGGAGTAACGATGGTTGGTAAATTCGTATCGTTAACCTCCAAAGCGCGTTTTGCGAGCTCAAAAGCGGCAAGAAGGGTTGTGGCTTTGGCGGAATTAATACCGCTTATTTTTACCAAATCCTGATAGGTCATTTGCAAAAGCCGCTTCTTGGAATGCTTGGATAAAATCTGCGAGGCAATTTCAATGACATTTTTTCCGGCCTTGCCGGTCCGCAAAAGAATAGCCAAAAGCTCCGAATCCTTTAGATTCTCGGCGCCCTTTGCGATGAGTTTTTCTCGCGGCCTATCAATTTTTGGTAAATCTTTAATTTTCATCTCTTTCGGTTGATTAAACGTATAATATCCTCTCTTTTATACCTCCGATCTCCACGGGAACCAAAGCGGATCGCCTTCAGCGAACCATTGTTATCCCAATTCCGAAGCGTATTCGGGTGGCAATTCAAAATTTCGCAAGCCTGACGGAGCGTAAGCATTCTGAAGCGGTCAAGGAGAGTTTTATTCTTTTCGTTTGCAATGAATGTTAAATCTGATGTCACGTTTTAATTATTCCAAAACATAGGCCGAAGCGGGACCTTTACCGACTTGTTTGATAATCTTTAATTTTTTGAGCCGTTGGAGATATGCTTGCGCGGTTCGCTTGGGACACTCAAGAACGTCTACGACATCGCTAACGGTGATCCGTCCCATTTGATCCAGTAATGCCAATATTTTCATTTGATCCTTGTCAAGATAGATTTGGGCATAGAGTTTGTCGTCAACCTTTCTTAATGCGAGAGAGATTACCTTTGTTTTTACATTATCGATTTCTTCTTTGAATCCTTCCGCAAAATACTCAAGCCACGGCGTGATATCGGTTTTGCGCTTTTCATAATTCTCACCGATATTGATTGCTTTGTAGTATGCCGGCCGATCTTTATTATAGTAGTCCTCAAGGGCAAACAATCGCCTGAAATCAAAGCCGCGCTGGTAGAGGACAAGCGTAGCCAGGGCCCGGGCAGTGCGGCCGTTGCCATCAGTAAATGGGTGAATAGCGGCTATCTCTTGGTGAAGTATTCCCGCGACGATTACGGGATGAACATTCTGTTTTTCACTCTCCTTTATCCATGCGGCAAGTTCAGCCATTAATTTCTTGACCTTTTTTGCCTCGGGGCCTGTATACACTATTTCTTGAGGCATACCGAGTCGCCGCCTCACGACATACACCGGCCCCTTGCGATATCTGCCGCACCGCTCATTCGGGAGAGTTTTGTCGGTAACAAGCCTGTGGATTTTCAATACCACCCCTTCGGAAAACGGCTGCTTTTTTTGAACAATCTGCTCAATGTATCGAAGTGCCTTGAGATAATTTTGCACCTCGTAAATATCACGATTCGGAGCGTCTATTTTTTTGTGGGCGTAGACCGCTTCCACCTGATAGAGATCCAGCTGGTTACCCTCAATATGCGTGGAGCTATGGGTCATCCGAATTAACGCCTGCCGGCGGAGGCGCAGCTCCTGTTTTGGCAGAAGTTTGGCGCGCTCAATTGCCGCTTTCGCCTCAGCAATGGCGGTGAGCATCGCCACTATTTTGTTTGTGAGTTTATACTGCGGTTTAAACATATATTCCTATATTACCATAGACAAAATAATCGCGCAAGTATCACGCAAATAATCGCGCAAGAGAATTTAGGATGAGTAAAAAAGGTTCGCGTCCCGCAGGGGTCGAACCTTTCGATTAACTCAAGGTAAACTTTTTTTGGTTGATATCGGCTTTCCGAAATAGCTTCAAAATCTGGGGCCCTCCTACGCCAAGGCTACGGACGGGCAAGCTTATGGGTCACTCGATACCAAATTGTCGTGGCGGAGTATTCTTGAAATAGCTCGAACGGAATTCTGTCCTCGCCGCGCTTTGCGCGGCTCGGATTGGGCGGGCGGGCAAAACGAAAGGCGAAGCCGAGAACATTAACAATTTCAAGTTTTTGGCGGCAAATTCTCGCTCTTTCAAATTTAGAAAAAATGGGGTGTCGAGAAAATTTCCCGACACCCCATGGGTGATTAGCTCCAAGACCTTTTCTCGTTTTCCTGCTCTTTCTCATGGAGAGCGTGGAATAGCGAGGTGTTGAGCAGATTTGCGAGGTCAAGGAGGTAGATGAAGACATCCGCGAGTTCGCCTTCCAGCGTGGGATAGCGTTCTTTGCGCTCCTCGTCGGACTTGAGGCCAAGGTACTTGCGAACCGCTTTGGCGAGCTCGCCAATTTCTTCTACCATAAGCAGGAGAACGTCGCGAGGAGATTCCTTGTCAAATCCGCGCCGCACTACCATGTCGTGGATATAATGCTGGAGAGCCACCACCGAGGAACGTTCATTGATAGACTCGAGAGACGAACGACTCTCAAGCGCCGTCTTCACCTGTTCGGGCGTAGCGACGGTACCACAGAAAAACTTGAGTGTGGAATCCACCACTAGTTCTTTGCAGAAAACCGGCTTACCGAGCGCAATCGCCCAGCCGAGTTCCATCTTCGATGAATCGCCGATGTATCCTTCGGGATCGTAGAGGTACAATGCATCTGCGGCGGCGATTGCGTCGAGATGGCGCTGTTCCAATGTTCGAGGATCGCCGGTGTCGTCCGTTTCGAGAACAGCGAACTCCTCGCCAGGATTAACCACCTTTGACGCTTTGGGCGAGAGCGCGTCCACGCCCAGGGACTCAAATAACTTGACGGTTTCGCTGATTCCATCGAAGTAGCGACGAAAAGAGCCAGAGATGACAATGCTTAGTTTCTTGGACATAGCTTGTTTTCCTCCATTTTTGGTGAGTTGTTAAAGTTCAATTACCTTAGCAACCTCATCACGCAAATATGGGGGGGGGTCAAGCCCCCCGACAATAAATAATGAATTATGAAAAAATTTCTTTTGCCCTTAGCAAAATATGGTTCGAGCCGACTTGTTTTCAGGTTCTTTGGCAGTTTGGAATATTCTCGGCTTCGCCTTTCGTTTTGCCCGCCCGCCCATTCCGAGCCGCGCAAAGCGCGGCGAGGAGCGAATTCCGTTCGAGCTATTTTTAGAATACACCGCCAGTTGGAATTTTTCAAGTTGGAGGAAGCCGCCTCGCTTCGCTCGGCGGCCAATTCGTATTCATTTTTGGGCGAAAACGAAAAGGATTTATCAATAAGGGCAAAAGAAATTTTTTCAAATTTATGAGATACATAATTTACGCTAGAAAATCTACCGAAAGCGAGGAGCGACAAGTTTTTCTTTGGCGGCTTTCGTTAAAATTCTACTGAATTTTAACTCCGGCGGCAAATTCTTTCTTTTCTTGCGACCAAGATCCTTCTACTAAAATTTGCGCCATTTTTATTGTTGTATAAAAAGAATTTAAGGTTAAAAACGCAAAAAGTAAAAATACTGGAAAAGAAATATTTTGATATAGTCCCGCGTGCCTAAAAAATATAGCCGCTCCAATGATTAGTACCACAACAAAGGGGTAAACCGTGTATTTAACTAGATTAGACCAAAGGTAAGTAACATCTACGGCTTCATGTTTTGTTTTTATAATCTCGATGCAAATTGTAAAGAACGTTGCAGTGAATGATCCAATAGCCAGTAGTAAATAAACCATTTTTACTGCTATCGAATTTAATAATTCTTGATTCCACAATGTGAACCACTTAGTGAAATCCAACTTAAGCCAAATAAAATCAACGATACAAAAAGCGAGGAGAAGCAAAAACATTTCCACTCGGATAGGAGTAAAAATATAATTATAAATTCTGATAGCAGAATACTCTGGAGTAAACTTGTTTCTAAATTCTTTGTAATTCATTAGGATTTCCTTTTTAGATAATCGGATAACATGCCTAGTAATTCTGCGCCAAACCCTAAAATCGTTGCTACTGTTGCAACCTTAACGACAATATACCAATCTGCTCCGCCAATAAATTTCCACAAGACACCAATGATTATTCCCGCCGTCAAACCACCCCAAACGGCATTGCGTGTGTTCCAGTAGAATGCTAGCAAAATCAGCGAAGCAATACCTAAAATTATCCAAATTGTGCTAATCATGTTTTCTACGCGGGCGAGCCAATGACTTCATTTCCCAACTGGCGGAGGGGGTGGGTATCCTACGTCTTCAATATCCTACGCTTCGCTTCGGAATGTTTTGACTTCGGACTACCCTTTCGTCCCTCCGTAAAATCCTTCTTCAAGGCTACGGAAATTAATCTTTTATAGGCAAGGGACTTTCCCGAGCCCGACTTTAAATATCGCTCAAAATCTCTTGCCTCTTTCTCTGTAACGAAGGCCGCATACCATACAATTTTCCATGGAATATATGGGGCCGTAGATTTTACCCTACCTTCATTGTGCAATTCGAGCCTCTGCCGCAAATCATTCGTAGAACCAAAATAGAAGGTATGAGATTTTGAGCTTAATAGGATATAGCAATAATACATTGTGGCTTGCCATTCCGTAGCCTTGGCGAAGGATGGCGGAGGGGGTGGGAGTCGAACCCACGAGACCCGTGAGGGTCACGGCTTTCCAAGCCGTTGCACTAGGCCACTATGCGACCCCTCCTCGCTTGAAACGGCGACTCGCCATTTCAAACATTATTTTTACTTTTTATTCCGGTAGGCCGGATATAATTTTAGCGATAACCGGATGCTTGGCGTAGAACCTATAAGCAAAAACTTTCAGTAGAACGATAAAATCATCCATTTCTTCACGCAACGATTCCGGCCCAGCAAAAATTTCCGAAAACTCCTTTGCCGCGTTTTTTGAGAATCTTTGCATAACCTCCGCTCCGGCCCGCTCTTTTAGATATTCAATAATTTTTTGGAACTCTCCCTTATCAAGCCAGACGCCGCGGCATATGCTGCACAAATCCACTTTCACTTGGCTTTCGCCATACACTACTTCATATAAGGGAAGGCGGCAATCGGGGCACAATTTTTGCCCGCGGGAAATTTTAAAATCTTTTTCTTTTTCCCACAAATCCATATCCAGCCATTTAAGATTTTCGTCGCGCGCGTCCTTTGCCCATCGTAATTCCTCTTCTTCAAACCAAACTCCAAGACAGCTCGGACAATAATCGACTTCCACATTATTGAAAATCGCTTTTTCCAGTTCAATTTTTTTGCAGAAAGGGCAGAACATATCAAACCTGCATATCCCTTAACGCTTTTAACCGCTCCTCAACCGGCGGATGCGTCATAAATAATTTGGAAAACCAGGATACCTGCTCTTCACCTTTTAAGGGATTGGCGATATATAACGACGCCGTGGCATTGTTGGCCGCGCGCAAGGGCCGTGGATCCTTAGAAATTTTTTCCAAAGCGCGGGCCAGGCCTTCGGGATAACGAGTCAGCAGGGCCCCCGAAACATCCGCCAAAAATTCGCGCTTTCTGGAAATGGCAAGCCGAAGCATGATCGCGGCTATCGGCGCAAGAATGGCAACCACCAAACCCACAACTAACATAATTGCCGCTCCCCCGCCCCGGCGGTCATCTCGCCTTCCGCCAAACCATAAAGAACGCATAAATATGTCAGAGACAATTACTATCGCGCTGGCCAAAACCGCGGCAATCGCCGCAATCAGCATATCGCGGTTGCCGATATGCGAAAGCTCGTGAGCCAAAACGCCCTCAAGCTCTGCCCGCTCCAAACGCTCAAGCAAGCCTCGAGTCACGGCGACAACCGCGTGTTTCGGATCGCGCCCGGTGGCAAAAGCGTTAGGAGCCCGCTCTTCAATAATATAAATTCTGGGCGTGGGCAAACCGGCGGTAATAGCAAGATTCTCAACCACACGATAAAGTTCCGGCGCGTCTTCTTTGAGTATCGGCTTTGCCCGGCTCATTGCGAGCACTAATTTATCTGAAAACCAATAGCTGCCAAAACTGCTAACTATGCTTAAAATCACCGCGACCCAGAGAATGGCCTGCGAATTAAAAGCATAGCTGAAAATCCAGCCGATAAGAATTATAAACGCAAAAAACAGCGTCAAATACAGCCAAGTCTTTCTGATATTGGATTCAGCGTTTGTATAAAGAGTCGCCATACTCTGAATTAAATTTTGCTTTTTAGAAGCTCACTTTCGGCGCTTCGCGCGCGGCTTCCTCTTCCAGCTCAAAGAACTCTTCGGCCTTAAAGCCAAGCGCTTTGGCAAAAATCATGTCGGGAACGCTTTGAATGCGGATATTGTAATCGCGCACGTTGGTGTTGTAGAAGCGCCGTGCGGCCTGGATTTTATCTTCGGTGTCGCGAAGTTCGCGCTGAAGCTCCAGAAAGTTTTCCGCGGCGCGAAGCTGTGGATAATTTTCCGAAACTGCGAACAAGGTTTTTAGCGCGCCGGTAAGCATATTTTCGGCCTGCGCGTGTTCCGCCGGCGTCTTAGCTCCCATTGCCCGCGTCCTGGCCTCGGTAACCTTTTCAAAAACTCCGCTTTCGTGAGCCGCGTATCCCTTAACCGTTTCTATTAAATTGGGGATCAAGTCATATCTGCGCTTTAACTGAACGTCTATATCAGCCCATGCCTCCTTCACGCGAACGCGCAATTTAATCAGCGTATTGTAAATAACACCCATCCAAACCAAAAGCAACACAACTGTCGCGGGCACATTGAACGCCCAGGAAACTTTATCAAACAAAGCGCTCACCCAAAGCGCGATAATCGTTAACACTACTACTATGGAAAAAATTGTTTCCATGGAAATATATAATTTAAATTAATAATCGGGCAAACGACCTTTCATTATACTGTTGCACTTTTTATTGTAATATCTTCGCCGCCAAAAACAAACGCCTCCCTAAACCCTCCCCCGTCCCCGAGAAACCCGCATTTGCTCCAGCACATAACCTAGATTTTCCATAAGATGCTTTGCCAGCTGAAACATTTCCCGAAGCCTTGCTTTGGTCCTGATAATCCCATCGTCATAAATATAAATTTGGTTTCCTATAATTTCAAGATCAAATTTGCCGGGCAGGTGCAATAATTCATCCATGAAATCCGGTGCAAATATCTGCAACGCCTCAATGTGCCGTCCCTCTTCAATCCAGAGCGAAAATTGCTTGTTGAAATCGTTTGACTCCAGCTCGATCCGCTTAGCACCTGCTATTCTCCAACCCGAAACCTTTTCCGTTGAGCTCTTGTGGGCATCAAGGTAAATCTTCGGTAAATTGGCGGCGAAAACGAGTTCAAACACGGTATATTGAAAAGTTTTATTCTGCCGCCCCGAACCAATAGTGTGCCGATAATTAAAAAGACGTAACGGATAATGCAGAAATGTGCCGTCAACAATATTAAAAATCTTTTGCGCCCGGCCGCGATTGAAAATAGATCCCTCCTCGGAAATTTGATGCGGCCCATGACGCTGATAATTAAAGCCGTTGGCGCAAGCGAATTGCTGCATAAAAACTCCCTGAATTCTGTCACGACACCATCCGTATGCAATAAATGGTACTGCAAGGGGCAAAAGAGTGAGTTCTCCAAGCTCCTTCCCGGCAAAATTCAATAAAAATATTGTGAGCACAAGCGATACGAGCGTTAACAAAACGGCCTGCCAAAAATAATGCTTTAAAATATACTGATTGGTTGTTGGGATAACATCTTCGATAGATTCGGCAATTGCCGGAAGCTTATCTGGGTTTATGCTAACGACGTCCTCAAAACCCGAAACCTCCTGAAGATTGTGTTTGGATTCCATATGTTCAGCTATCAATTTTAATGATAGCAGTATAAGCGTTAAATTAAAATGACGTACTGACAGGATTTTAATAATATGCTATCGTATCGGTAGACTGTTGCGTTCCTTCAAAGCACGGGCCAGTCAGACTGGCCAAAGCACGGAAGGAGGAAAAAAGATGACACAGATCAACTTGGGCGATGTGGATACCACAAAGACCCGTAGGCGGGTTGAGGAAGCACTGCGCAAAGCAGTTTCGCCAGAGAAGCTGGTTGAAATCGCTAAGCTTCTCGGGGTGGAGGTCGCAATGCTACCTACCATTCCAAGATGTAACTGCTGCGATCTTAACCGCCCGGATTTTGGGCCAGACCAGGTCAGATGCGTGTGCCAGATCAAGGTAGGACTACGCTATCTTGATGTATATGGTGGTAGTGACAAAAGCAAGGGCTGGCATGCTGTCGTTACCAAAGAGCCATTCTACAAGGGTAACGGTTGGCGGATTGAGGTTGAGAAAGAATACGATAACCTCCCCGGCAAGAAGTGGACGCATAGAGAGGAAATCTCGCTAACCACTCTGAACATCCACCCAACCACTCCTTGTGGTAACTGGAACGAGATGAACTGGCTCGCCTTCACCGATAACAGCCGGCACCTCGCCCGCACCCGCTGCCACCACCACTGCCACCACGGTCACCACTGCCACGGCGCCTGCTGCTAAATAGCAACGGGTCACAATCAAAAGGGGGAACGCAGCACAATTAAGGCCTCCGCGACTTCGGTCGCGGAGGCCAACTTATTTTTATTTGCCAAAAAAGCAACAGCGTCCCGCCGCGTCTGACGCGGCGGGACGCTGCACCATCTTTCTATTTTCTACTTTCTAGATTCTAGATTCTTATTTAGTACTCCTCCCCCATTCCCATACCGCCCATTCCGGACATTCCGCCTCCCATCGGAGATTTTTTCTCCTCGGGTTTGTCGGCGATAACGGTTTCCATTGTAAGAAGAACCGAAGCCGCGGATACCGCGTTTTCAAGAGCTGACCTAACCACTTTTGTCGGATCCACAATTCCGGCTTTCAGCAAGTCTTCGTAAACATCCGTTGCCGCGTTATAGCCGAAACTGCCTTCGTGCTTTAGCACCTCCGAAGCCACTACCGCGCCGTCTTGCGCCGCATTTTGGGCTATTTGCCGGATGGGTTCCTCCAGCGCGCGCTTTAAAATTGAGATTCCGACGCGCTCTTCCAAGTCGTCCAGTTTAAGATTTAGTTTTTGCGCCGCGCGCAGTAAGGCCACGCCGCCTCCGGGCACAATACCCTCTTCCACAGCCGCGCGAGTTGCGGCTAGAGCGTCTTCCGTTTTGTGCTGGCGCAATTTTTGCTCAATCTCCGTCGCCGCTCCCACTTTTATCACCGCGACTCCGCCGGATAATTTTGCCAGACGTTCCTGCAGTTTTTCTTTGTCAAAATCTGAGGTTGAATCCTCAATCTGGCGCTTGATTTGTTTTATGCGGGCATCAATGTCTTCTTTCTTTCCCTTACCCTCCACAATGGTTGTATTTTCTTTGGTAGCTACAACTCTGCGAGCATGCCCCAATACGTTCAGTCCGACATTTTCCAGTTTCATGCCAAGCTCTTCCGACGCCACTTGCCCGCCGGTCACCGTCGCAATATCCTGTAGCATCTCTTTCCGGCGGTCACCGAACCCCGGAGCCTTCACCGCCAAAGCATTAAAGGTTCCGCGCAGTTTATTTACCACCAATGTTGCCAAGGCGTCGCCTTCAACTTCTTCGGCGATAATCATCAACTCTTTTTTTCCGGTGGACGCAACTTTCTCTAGCACCGGCAGGATTTCCGTAAGAGCGGTTAATTTTCTGTCGGTAATAAAAATCGGCGCGTCTTCGTAGACCGCCTCCATCCGTTCGGCGTCGGTTATCATATATGGCGAAATATATCCGCGGTCAAATTGCAAACCCCGCACGATTTCCTTTTGGATGCCGAAAGCCTGCGACTCCTCCACCGTTACCACGCCGTCTTTTCCGACTTCCTCCATAATTTCCGCGATCAGATTGCCAAGCTCCGGGTCTTCGGCCGAAATGGTCGCCACTTGCACCATTTCTTCGCGGCCGGTTACCTGTTTTGACATTTCCCGCAAAGATTTTATCACCTCTTTGGTCGCCTTTTCCAATCCTCTGCGGATGGCGAGAGGGTTGGCTCCGGCCGTAACGTTTTTTAATCCTTCGCCCACGATTGCTTGGCAAAGCAAGGTCGCCGTGGTCGTGCCGTCGCCGGCGACATCGTTGGTTTTTGACGCGACTTCTTTGATTATTTCCGCGCCTACATTTTCTATTTTATCCTCCAACTCAATTTCCTTAGCTATGGTAACGCCGTCGTTGGTGATGGTCGGCGCGCCGTACCCCTTTTCCAAAACCGCGTTGCGTCCTTTTGGCCCAAGGGTCACCTTGACCGCGTTGGCCAATTTGTCCACTCCGTTTTTTAATTTTCTGCGAGCTGCCTCGCCGTATAAAATTTGCTTAGCCATAATTTGTGCATAAAAACGAGGAAATATGCTTTTCAGAAGCATCCGGAGGCAAAATTGCTTGGTTTCGCCGAAGCCCCGCTCAGCGGGGCGAAGGCGAAAATTTTGCCGAGGACTTTGAGCGAATTCCGCCGCTGGAGCGGAATGAACGTATTCTGAAAAATATTTTCCGAGCGTTATGTTATTGTTTTACTCTAAAATCGCCAAAACGTCTTCTTCTTTGATAATTACGCATTCTTTATCGCCCACTTCAACTTTTTCAGCGCCGTATCCGCTTTTGTAAATAATCTTGTCTCCCGCCTTTACTTCCAGCGGAATCGCGCCTTTTGAGGTTTTGCGGCCCGAACCCGCCGCGAGCACCGTTCCCTGTTCCGGCTTATCTTTTTCCGCGGTATCGGGCAAAAGAATTCCGCTTCTTGTTTTTTCTTCCGGTTTTACCGGCTCAACAAGAATGTGATCCGATAATGGTTTAATTTTCATTTTTTATAATTTTAATTTTTACCGTAGTTGGACATCACGACCTTTCCGGTTAATTAGCAATCGCATGGAGTGAGTGCTAATGGCTGATTTTGATTTTAGCCGCCGGCAAGCATGATGTCAAGAGCCATTCAATGCAAGCCTCAGATATTTTCCGGTATAGCTTTTTTTGTTTTTCGCCACTTCGCTCGGCGAACCCTCGGCCACGATTTCTCCGCCGCCTTCCCCGCCTTCGGGCCCTAGGTCAATAATCCAGTCGGCGTTTTTTATCAAATCCAGATTATGCTCAATCACCAGCACCGTATTGCCCTTGTCCACCAAGCCGCGCAAAACCATCAGAAGTTTTTTAACGTCGTCAAAATGCAGGCCGGTTGTGGGTTCGTCCAAAATATAAAGAGTTTTGCCGGTCGCCGCCCTTGAAAGCTCGGTTGCCAGCTTTATTCTTTGCGCCTCGCCTCCCGAAAGCGAGGGGGCTGGCTGGCCCAATTGGATATAACTTAAACCTACTTCGTCTAAAACGCGCAGTTTCTGAAAAAGTCCCGGAATATTCTGAAAAAATTGCCGCGCTTCCTCCACGGTCATGGACAAAACCTGAGCGATGTTTTTTCCTTTGTATTCTATCTCAAGCGCGTCCTGATTGTAGCGCGTTCCGTGGCACGCCTCGCACTCAACATAAACATCGGGCAAAAAGTACATTTCTATTTTCTTTAACCCCTGCCCTTCGCAGGCCTCGCATCTTCCGCCCTTTACGTTAAAGCTGAAACGTCCGGGGTCGTACCCCCGCACCCGCGCCTCGCGCGTTTTAGCGAAAATATCCCGGATGTAAGAAAAAGTTCCGGTATAAGTCGCGGGGTTGGATCTTGGCGTGCGGCCAATGGGCGACTGATCCACCAAAACCACTTTATTTAAATATTCCGTACCCAGAATTTCTTTGTGTTCTCCGGGTTCTTCTTTGGCGTGATAAAAATTTTTAAGCAAAGCCCTGGCTAAAATATCGTTCATCAAAGAACTCTTGCCGGATCCCGAAACCCCGGTCATGCAGACAAATTTTCCCAGAGGTATTTTAACGTCTATATTTTTTAAATTGTGTTCTTTGGCGCCCTTAATTTCTAAAAAACGGGGCCCTTGCAGCGTAACCGGGACGGCGCCCTTGGCAACAATGGTTTTTGAAACTTCCACTTTTTTTCTGCCGGATAAATATTCTCCGGTCAGGTCGTGCGATTTCAAAAGTTCTTTCGGGGTTCCTTCAAATACAATCTTTCCGCCGTGCTTTCCGGCCCCCGGCCCCACATCAATTACCCAATCCGCGGCCAGAATTGTCTGGGGATCATGCTCCACAACCACGATAGTGTTGCCCAAATCACGCAATTTTTTTAGGGTCTCAATCAGCCGGTTTTGATCCCGGGCGTGCAAACCGATTGACGGCTCGTCCAAAATATACAAGACGCCCGTCAATTGCGACCCGATCTGCGTGGCCAGACGAATTCTTTGCTCTTCCCCTCCGGCCAAGGTCTGCGCTTTACGATTGAGGGTTAAATACTCAAGCCCTACATCAATCAAAAACTGCAAACGAACTATAATTTCCTTACTTATTGAATCGGCTATTTTTAGTTCATCTGCTTTCAGCCTCATTTTTTCGCCTTTCGCCGCGGCCCCGCTTAGCGGAGTTCCCGCTCGCAAGCTCTCAAAAAATTCCTTCGCTCCGGCAGTGGACAATCCCGCAATTTCATCAATGTTTTTTCCGGCCACGGTCACGGCAAGCGCTTCGGGCTTTAATCTTTTCCCGCGGCATTGCTCGCATTGCCTCTCCACCATATACTGCTCTATTTCCTGGCGGGTAAAATCGGAGTCTGTTTCGCGGTAACGCCTTTCCAGGTTGGGAATCACGCCCTCAATGGAATCGTCGCCATAAAGAACCAGATTAATAATTTTTTGGGACAGATCTTTTACCGGATCATCCAGCGAAAAACGGTATTTTTCGGCAAGTTCGGATAACTGCTGCCAATACCAGCCCTGCCTGCCTACACGATGGGAGGCCCGCATCCACGGCTGAATCGCCCCTTCGGAAATGCTTAGGTTGGTATTGGGCGTTACAAGATTAGGATCCACTTCCAGTTTTTTGCCGAGTCCCGTGCATCCGAGGCATGCTCCGTAGGGATTATTAAAGGAGAAAAGCCGCGGCTCAATCTCGGGCATAGAAATTCCGCATTCTTCGCAGGCAAAACGTTCCGAAAGCAATGTCTCCTTATCTTTTCGATTTTTATTTTTTGCCTTTTGGCTTACCACCACCATGCCCTTTCCTATTTTCAGCGCCTGTTCAACAGAATCCGACAATCGAGGACGGTCCAAGCCTTTTTCAATTATAAGGCGGTCAACTACGACCTCTATGTTATGCTTTTTCTTCCGATCCAGCTCTCTGGCCAAAACATCGTCCACGCGTTCAACCGTGCCGTCAACCCGCACACGCACAAATCCAGCACGCTGAATCTCTTCCAGCACGGCTCTATGCTCTCCTTTTTTGCCCGCTACCACGGGCCCCAAAATTACAATTTCCGAATTAAAAGGCAATTTTTGAAGCTGTCCAACAATCTGCTGGACCGACTGCCGTGAAACCGGTTTTTTGCATTTTGGGCAATGAGGTTTGCCTATACGCCCGAAAAGCAAACGGATATAATCATATATTTCAGTTATGGTTCCCACGGTAGAACGGGGATTATGCGCCCCCCTTCTTTGGTCAATGGCGATTGCCGGACTTATGCCCTCAATTTTGTCCACGTCCGGCTTTTGCATAACTCCCAAAAACTGCCGCGCGTAGGCTGACAGACTTTCAACGTATCTTCTCTGACCTTCGGCATACAAAGTGTCAAACGCCAAAGATGATTTCCCGGAGCCAGAAATTCCGGCAAACACCACTATCCTATTGCGGGGAATATCAACATTAATGTTCTTCAAATTATGCACTCTTGCCCCGCGAATTTTGATAACTTCCTGCCGCATGGTTAATTGTAAGTTATGTATTATACTACGGTTTCCAAATTGACTCAAGCGCCGCTTAAGGGCAAGTCACGAAAAAGCCGCGTCTTAATTTTTAAGCATATACATATACTTAATTTTTAAGACGCTCGGTTGCGGCGAAAATTAAAGAGGCAAAGCGCGAAACGCTTTGCCTCTGAACTTGCAGCCCTTTGAGGGCCTTGAAAGTTAGGGGTCTGAGAGCACCATCCCCTTTTCCCCGCGATATTCAACCGAGGTCATTAAAACGCGCTGGCCCGGCAGGGGTTCGGCGACCTGACGCCACGGCCAATCTGAATCCAAATTGAAAACCCGTTCCCTGTCAGCGCAATACACGTCATCCTGAAGTTCTGCCACAACGCAGAATTTTTGCTCGTTTACGCGCACCACCACTCCTGTCAGCTCCTCCTTGCGCAGCTGGACCACCAAATCATGGTTCTCGTAAAGAGCCCCTCCTGTGCCGCCAAAAACAAGCAAGGCGGACCCAACTATCAGCAAGAGTATAGCAATCTTCTGTGCGTCGTCTGCTAGGCGATTCATTAAAAAGCCACCCGCCAGCAAGACAATAACCATGCCTAACATCACCACCGACACAAAAATAACCAGCGCATCCATAATGAGCTCCTCCTTTTAAAAGATCTGTTTGACGGTCGCGGTTCTGAATGATACCGCAACCACATACAAAAGGTTAGCATACATTGCTGTTGCTGTCAAGGTTTGCTATGATTTCGCCATGGTTTCAATACGTTGGATTTCACTCAAATATATATCCCGTCTGCCGCGGCGAACAGGCGTATATATATTCCGCGGCAAAGAAGGTATTCTTTACATCGGCAAAGCGGCGAATATAAAGGAGCGTGTAAAAACCCACTTCCAGCAGAGATCTTTCAGCGATTCGCTTTTTATCAATCAGGTGTCGCGCGTGGGATATATTACTACGGGCTCTGAAATAGAAGCTTTGCTTTTGGAGGCGCGCCTTATTAAAGAACGTAGGCCAAAATATAATGTTGTGTGGCGGGACGATAAAAATTATTTTTATGTCGCGATTACTAAAGGACGGCTACCGAGAATTTTTATTACCCACCAGGTCAAAACAAAGAATCTGCCCTTAAAGATTGCGTATCTGGGTCCTTTTGTGGACGGCGGGGCGTTAAAACAAACTCTCAAATTTCTGCGGCGAGCATTCCCCTACTACGCGGCAAGCGGGCACCCTGCCGGACTCTGTTCCTGGTGCCACCTTAATCTTTGCCCGGGGCCAAATCCAAATGTAAACGAATACCGAAAAAACATAAGAAACATTGTTAATATCCTGCGCGGAAAAAAACAATCCGTTTTGCGAACGCTCAAAAAAGAGATGGCAGAGGTGTCGGCCGAGGAAAATTTTGAAAAAGCGGCCAAGATAAGAGATCGGCTCCGGTCTTTGGAACGGACTTTTTCCAACGCAATTATTTTGGGCTGGAACGGCGGAGCAAAAAATGGAGAAAAATTATGGGGCTCAACCCGCAAAGAACTGCAAAAAATATTCAAAACGAAAAAGCATATTTCCCGTATTGAGGCCTGCGATATTGCCGACATTCAAGGCCAACAAGCAACCGGTTCCATTGTCACTTTTATAAACGGTAAGCCGGAAAAAAAATTCTACAGAAAATTCAAGATAAAAATATCGGCTAAGCCTAATGATACGGCGATGATTAAAGAAACTGTTTGCCGCCGCCTGCGCCATAAAGAATGGGGCATGCCAGACGTTTTATTGATTGACGGCGGCAAAGGACAGCTTAACGCCGCTCTTCAGTGTTTAACCACGAATAAAAATATCTTCGCTGCGGCTTTGGCGAAAAAACATAATGAACTGTTTATCGCCGGCAAAAAAAATCCAGTTTTACTTAAAAACTGCTCTCCGCCTGTTCAAAATCTCATCCTGCATCTTCGTGATGAAGCCCACCGCTTCGCAAAAGTTTACCATCATCATCTAAGATCTAAGACGTTTGAAAATCGTTAACAAAAAACCGCCAGCGCCCACTGCTGACGGTTTCAAATATTTATTACTTAATCAAAGGTTTCTTTTGCATTAGCAGTGCCTAAAGCCAGAAAAGCCCTAACCGAAACACGGTTCTCTAGGCTAATAAGTATGTACTGATCAGACTTATACACACTATCGTAGGAAGGCTCTAAGCCCCTAATCTCAAGTTTTATGGGCGTCCACCCATACCCATAACGGCTTTCAAGCGGTTTTGTGTCTTGGCCAGCCATATTTATTAGATGCTGTAGTTCCATATTCACCTGGCACCTATCCCAGCGGAAGACCACTAGCCTAGTACGTATGAGAACCGGATTACCCGGCCGAAAAGCCGGAACATAAGTGGGGGTGGCTTTTTCTGTCTTAATACCCTCTTTTTCGGCAACGCTACTCCTTTTTGTAATGCGTCCAAGCTCACAGTAACCATAGCTCCCTTGCGGCACGGCACCGAGCGCTTGAAGTTTCTGAATTACATTTAAAGCAAACTTCTCTGATGTTGTTAATGTTCTACCCTTTGCCATTTTTTTCTCCTCCTTTTGAACCCGTTTCGGGTTATCTGCTTTCGCGGCAGGCGTGGGCTATTCCTCCGCGAAAGGACAGGCCATGATAGCAATACGTTGCGGCGATGTCAAGGCTTGCACAAGCTTGCGCCTCATGCTATAAAGATAAAACGCTAAACCCATGAGGCGCTTACTCATTCAAATCGCAATCGGCATTGCCGGCGTATGGCTTGCCGACCGATTCATAGACGGCGTAATACTCCGCGGCACATGGCAGGACCTATTAATTGTAGGTGCCGCGCTGGGGTTGATTAATTTTTTTCTGAAACCCCTGGTCAACCTTGTCGCCCTGCCCCTGCGCCTTTTAACTTTAGGCCTGTTCAGTTTTGTGATAAATATACTGATGCTTGAAGCGGTAGATGTGCTTTTTCCCGAATTTGATATAATAGGCCTTATTCCCCTATTTTGGGCATCCATCTTGATTTGGGCTTTGGGATTTGCGATTCCGGCAGTATTCCCCAGGCGCATACTCAGAAGACAGAGGCCGGCGAAAAAAACTCTTGATTCATGACCCAATATCTCCCGATTATACAATCCATAATCGCGGTTCTGCTTATAGTTTTAATCCTACTTCAGCAAAGAGGCGCGGGGGGCCTTGGGGGCGCTTTCGGCGGCGGGGGGGGCTTCTACGGCACAATGCGCGGAGTACAAAAGAAAATTTTCTACGCTACAATTATTTTAGGAACCCTCTTTATTTTTATCGCAATCTCCCATTTGATTTTCTAATATGGGTCAGGACAAAAGATTGGACTGGCGGCATTTTTTTCGCCTGCCGGAAATCCTCACCAAAGGGGAAAAATATTTTTTGGCTTTTGGGATAATCCTGTTTTTGGGATCATCCGCATACCTTTTGTTAAGTTATTACCGGAATATCACCGAAGCCCGGCCAACTTTCGGTGGCACGTACACCGAAGGAATCGTGGGCCAGCCGCGCTTCCTGAATCCAATCTACAGCCAAGCCTCCGACGCGGATCGCGACTTGGTGGAGCTTTTATTCGCGGGACTCCTTAAATACGACGCGTCGGGAAAAATAGCGGCCGATCTGGCGGAACTGCCCGAACTGCAGGATGGCGGCAAACGTTATGAATTCACCCTAAAAGAAGCGAGGTGGCAGGACGGGCAAAAAATCAGCGCGGACGACGTAATCTTCACGATAAAAACAATCCAGGACCCCTCCTATCAGAGTCCTTTGCGAGGCAATTGGCTGGGCGTGCAGGTTGAAAAAATTTCCGAAAATAAAATATCCCTTGCCCTGACAAAACCATATGCGGCGTTTCCCGAACTGGCAACCGTAAAAATTATTCCCCGGCACATTTGGCAAAACATTACACCGGAAAACTTTCCGCTTTCCAACAACAATCTTTCTAACGCGGTAGGTTCGGGCCCGTATCTTATTAAAAAAATTGAGCAGTCAAATTCAGGTATTGTAGAAAAAATAGCACTGGAGGCTAATCCCAAATATTTCGGGAAAAAGCCTTTCTTAAAAACGGCGGTTTTCGTCTTTTTCGGCGCGGAAAGAGATCTGCTCGGCGCGGCTCAGGCAGGAGCCATAGACGGTTTCGCCCCGTCTATGGCAAAAAATTATAGTTTAAGCAATTTCGTCGTTCACCGTCTTGTTCTTTTACGCTACTTCGCCGTCTTCCTGAACGATAAGGGCTCGGGCATTCTTGCGCAAAAGAAAATACGGGAAGCTCTGCAATACGGAACCAACAAAGAGGAAATCGTAAAAAATGTTTTCGGGGGAAGTGCGAATGCGATATCGTCTCCCGTCCTGCCAAATATTTTTGGTTTAAAAGAACCCGCCAAAACATTAGTTTACGATCGGGAAAAAGCAAAAGAGCTTTTAAGCGAGGCCGGTTTCAAAATAAATCCCGAAACCAATCTGCGGCAAAAAATCCTTATCAAAGAACCCGCGCTCCAGTTAAAATCCGACCTCCAGGTCGGCTCCCAGGGAAAAGAGGTAGAAGCACTCCAAAAATGCCTTGCCAAAGATCCGCAAATCTATCCCGAAGGAACCGTGAACGGAAATTTCGGGCAGCAAACTAAGGCCGCGGTTATCCGTTTTCAGGAAAAATATCGAGCTGACATTTTGATTCCCGCCGGAATTTCGCAAGGCAATGGCAAGGTCGGACCGGCCACCCGGCAAAAAATAAATCAGCTCTGCCTGCCCAAAACCGAGGAAATAATTCCTTTGACCGTTAATTTGGTTACCGCCGCGGAACCGCCCCTTTCCGCGATGGCGGAACTGCTTCGCAGCCAATGGAAAGAAATCGGAATTGACCTGAAGATACAAGAAGTTCCCGCCCAGGAATTGATGAGAGATTTTATCAGGCCGCGCAATTATCAAACGTTGCTTTTTGGCCAAGTGCTTGGAGCAACTCCCGATCCGCTGCCCTTCTGGCATTCCTCGCAAACCATGGATCCGGGGCTCAATTTAACCTCCTTTGAATCGCGGCAAGCCGATAACGAACTGGCTCTGATCAGAGAATCGGACGACGAAGAAGAGAGGCGGCGGACTCTGGAAGATTTTCAGGATGTTCTGCTTGAAGACTCTCCAGCGGTATTTTTAGCCCAACCGGAGTATCTTTACTTTGTTTCCCCAAAAATTAAGGGGATTAATGGGCACATAATAACGGATCCGTCTAAACGTTTCGCCGGCATTGAAAATTGGTATATCAAAACCAGAAGAGCGTTTTGAGATAATAATTTTCAGAAAGGGGTCGGGGAAACTGGGTGTTTCCCCGCGTAGGAAAACAGCGAACCGAAAGTGAGCGTTAGAAACCGGGAGGTTTCTAAAGAGCGAGCGAATACGAGCGATAAATTGGTATATCAAAACCAGAAGAGCGTTTTAGGGGCCGCTTTCGGAAAAGCCTGCCCTCGTGGCGGAACTGGAATACGCGTACGGTTCAGAACCGTATTCCGAAAGGATTGTGGGTTCGAATCCCACCGAGGGCATAATCGCTATCGTTCCAATTCAATGATAAAAATAAAAATTAACTTTTATGACAAACCCAAAACAAGCGCAGTTAAGAGTTATTCCCCTGGGAGGTTCGGGTGAGGTGGGGCGGTGCATGATGCTGTTTGAGTACGATAAATCCATATTTATAATTGACCTCGGCATCCGCATGCCCGAAGAAAATATGCCGGGTATTGATTATGTCATACCGAATGTCGCCTACCTGAAGGGGAAAGAAAAAGACATCGCCGGCCTTTTTCTCACCCACGGCCATTATGACCATATAGGCGCCGTACCCTATCTTATAGAAAAAATAGGCAATCCTCCGATATTCGCCGCGCCCCTCACAAGGGGTATCGTTTTAAAGCGGCAGGAAGAATTCCACGGCGGGCCGAAGCTGGATATCACAACCATTCAGGACGGCTCAAAAATACAACTGGGCCCGTTTGATTTGGAATTCTTCAGAGAAAACCACAATATCCCCGACACCCTCGGAGTTTTTATTAAAACGCCCGTCGGAAATATTCTTTACAGTTCCGAGTTCAAATTTGATCCGAACCCCGTAAACGAACCGCCAACCAACGAAGCAAAGCTGCACAGTTTTGCTTCGCGAGGAATATCGCTGCTGATTTCGGATTCCATAGGCGCGGAAACCGTCGGCCATTCGTTTTCAGAAAAAACAATTTTTGAAAACCTTGAAGAAATCTTCAAAGAAACGAAGGGACGATTAATTGTGGCGACCTTCGCTTCCCTTCTGAATCGCGTGCAGCAGCTTGTTACCCTTTCGGAAAAATATGGACGGAGGGTTATGTTCGACGGCCATTCAATGAAAACTAATGTTGAAATAGCAAAACAGTTGGGATACCTTAAAATCCAAAAGCATACGCAAATACAGCCGAAAGAAATTGACAACTATCCTCCGGAAAAAATCACGGTTATCTGCACCGGCGCCCAGGGCGAAGGAAGGGCCGCGCTAATGCGCATCGCAACCAAAGAACACCCCCATGTAAAACTGCACCGCGGCGACACGATAGTACTTTCGTCCTCGGTGGTGCCGGGCAACGAACGCACCGTTCAGCAGTTAAAAGACGACCTCCTGCGCCAAGGAGCTAAAGTATTCCACTATAAACTGATGGACATACATGCCGGAGGGCACGCTCAAACCGAAGAAATATCGGGCATGATTCAAATCATGAAGCCGAAATTTTTTATGCCGATGAACGGCCAATATTCCATGCTGGTCGCAGGGGTAGAACTCGCCAAAAAATGCGGCGTGCCGGAAAAAAACATCGCCTTAGCCGAAAACGGCGATGCCGTCGTGTTGAGCAGAAACAAAATATCCGTGCAAAAAGCCGCGGCGCCGTCAAACGATATAATGGTAGACGGGTTGGGCATAGGCGATGTCGGAGAAGTCGTTCTGCGCGACCGGCAGGCTTTGGCTCAAGACGGAATGTTCGTAATTATCGCCACGGTAGACAGAAAAACCGGTAAAGTGAGGGGAAGTCCTGATATTATTTCGCGCGGCTTCGTTTATTTACGGGAGTCTAAAGACTTGCTAGCGAGCACACGCAAAAAAACTATTGAGATCATAAACAAAGCTACGGGTTCCGGAACTACCGTCAACTGGAGCTACGTTAAGGATGAGATGAGAAATAAAATCGGCGGATTCCTTTATACAAAAACCCGCAGAAGACCAATGGTCCTGCCGGTGGTGATTGAAGTGTAATATAATAAGCTAACTCACATGCGCGTTATAAGCGGAATACAACCAACGGGCGCAACACACATAGGAAATTATTTGGGCGCGCTAAAAAACTGGATTGAAATACAGGATAAGCACGAATGCCTTTTTTTCGTCGCCGACTTACATGCCATTACAAGCCCTTATGATCCGCAGGGATTCGCGAATCAAACCCATGAAAAGACGGTGGAGCTTTTGGCGCTCGGATTAAACCCCGAACAGTGCACGCTTTTTATCCAGTCGCAGATTAAAGAACACGTCGAACTTGCCTGGATTTTTCAAACTATAATTCCGGTGGGCGAGCTTTCCGGAATGACCCAGTATAAAGAGAAATCCAAAAAATTTAGACACAACATTAATGCCGGGCTTTTCGCATATCCCGTCCTGCAAGCGGCCGACATCCTGCTTTATCGGGCGGATCTTGTGCCCGTGGGCAAAGACCAGCAGCAGCACCTGGAATTGACACGGACTATCGCCAGAAAATTCAACCAGCGATTTGGCCAGACGTTTTCCGAGCCCAAAGCGATGATTCTAGGATCGGGAGCCAAAATTATGTCGCTTGCCGATCCAAAGAAAAAAATGTCAAAAAGCGACAAGCCCGAAAGCTATATCGGAGTATTTGACGATCCCAAAACGATAGAGAAAAAAATAATGGCGGCGGTGACCGATGCGGGCAAAGAAATAATTTATAATCCCGGCAAAAAACCCGGCATATCCAATCTTCTCAACATATATAGCCTATTTAGCGGCGCGCCAATAAAAGAGGCTGAAAAATCATTCCGAAAAAAGGGCTACGCCGCATTGAAAAAACAGATTGCACAGCTGTTAGCCGCGAAACTTGAACCCTTTCGGAAGAAAAAGCAGGAACTTGCATCAAGAGATGTCTATGTAAAAGAAATGATGGCGCGGGGCACCAAACACGCCCGCCAGCTGGCTTCTTTCACCATGGAAGAGGTGAGGAAAAAAGTCGGGCTCGGTTGAAAAATTTTCTGCCAAAAAGTCAGCCATCGGCTGACTTTTTTGTTGCGCTAGCCCTCATCCTATGGTTAATACGTCTGTGTTGACATTAATGGCCGAGGCCCAATCAATTTCCTCATAACGATGGAGAAGTTCCGAAATATATTTCCTTAAAAAATCGTAGCGCTCTCTGTTTTTGGCTTCAAATTTTAAGGTGAGATATGGGCCGTTCTGCGAATACCGGACTACGAACATCGCGTCCTCAAAATCAATTCTGGCTCCGTCTCCCGCTCTTTCGTCGGATACTATCCGGCCATCCGGAAAATCCTCTTCCAGTATCGGAGCTAAATCCTGAATCAGTTTTGCTTTTTTATCGTCCGGGCAGAATATTTTTATTTCGGGACTTGATATGTATTTAGGGAAAACCGCTATCGCTTCGGAAAGCGAAAGCTTGTTTTTTTCAAGATACCAAAGCAATCTCATCGTAGAATACAAACCATCATCATGATTATAAAAATCGGCTGAAAAGAAAAAATGTCCGGACAGCTCGCCGATAAAAGCGGCCCCAATTTCCTGATTTTTTTTCTTTAAAAAGGAGTGTCCAGTTCGCCACATAAAAGGCTTGCCGCCGTGCCTCAAAATAGTTTCCTCAACCGCACGCGAACAAAGAGTGTTATACATAATTATCGCTCCCGGGTGTTCTAGTAGTACATCCGCGGCGAAAAGCGCAACCAAGATATCATTCCAAAGAATTGTTCCCTTTTCGTCCACAACGCCTATCCGGTCGCCGTCCGCATCATAAGAGAACCCAATATCAGCCTTCGCCTGAAGAACCTCCCGGCTTAAACGTTCAGCCACTTTAATGTCCGTGGGGTCGGGCGTGCCCAGCGAAAACAGGGGGTCCAAGGCGCAATTTTTTTTGACAACCTCGGCGCCTGCCAGCCCCAGCAGTTGCGGCGCCATCTCGCCGGCGGTAGAACCGCCGGGATCTACAACTATTCTGAACTTTTTTTTCAGCGGTATGCGCTTCAGCAAATCAGCATAATAGGCATCGCGGACGTCGCGGTGTAATTGTTCGCCAACCCTACCCCCTTTTTCATAATCATCTTCTTCCAGCATCCTTCTCAATGCTTGCATTCCATCCGAGACTAATGTTTCCGAAAAATCAATGGCAAACTTAAAACCATTATATTCGGCGGAATTATGAGAAGCCGAAACATATATTCCTGCCCTGCAGTCAAGGCAATATTGCGCCCAATAAAAAGTTCCTATCAGATTAAGACCTATATCAATTGTGTCTACTCCGGCCCAGTTAAGGCCCCTTATTATACCCGCGCCGTATTGAGAACTGGTCGGACGTGAATCTCTGCCCACTACCGCTTTTTTTATTCCGCGCCGCGACAGAAAGGTGCCGTAGGCCATACCAATATGTTCCGCCACCTCTTCGTTTAAATCTTTGCCCACCAACCCCCGCAAATCATATCCTCTGAACATAAATGGGTTGATTTTCATATGCTTTTATTGTAGCATAAGTCCATAACAGTTTTAGCCTGGGGTTGACTTAAAACCTTTTGCCCGATAAAATATTCTTGTTCCGCAGCACATAAATGAACTGCTACGAATTATCATATTTGGTTTCGCCGGACATTTCCTCGGAACACCTTGAGGCGCTTCGGCGCGAAATAAGCGCCCTTATTGAAAACGAGGGCGGAGTTTTGAATACGAGCGTAAGTGCTGGGCAAAAACATCTTGCGTATCCTATAAAAAAACGCTCGCTGGCGCATCTTGAAACACTGAGATTTTATATCGAAAGCGGCCAGTTGCCAAATCTCAACCGGGAACTCCGGGTTAAAGAACACATTCTCAGGTTTTTGCTCGTCCAAAAGAAAGTGCCGAAATCCAAGCCAGCCTCCGTTCCGAGGCTCGCCCCGAGCGAAAAACCGTCGGACACCGCGCAACAAAAATCAAAGGGGCCAAAGGTCGAGCTTGAAAAAATAGAGGAGAAACTTGAAGAACTCCTCGGGTCTTGATAAAATTCACGGGAACAACACAGCATTTATGAATATAAATAAAGTCATTTTGGTGGGAAACCTGACATCGGATCCGGAATCCAGGACCACGCCTTCGGGGCATGCGGTTTGCTCTTTTCGCATGGCGACAAATCGTATATGGACGGATAAGGGAAGCGGTCAGCGGCAGGTCAAAACGGAATACCATACCGTAGTCGCTTGGCGAAAATTGGCCGATCTCGCCTCCAAATATCTTACTAAAGGAAAAATGGTCTTCGTTGAAGGACGATTGGAAACGCGGTCATGGCAGGATCAGTCCGGAGCCAAACATTTCCGAACTGAAATTGTGGCGGAAAATATGCAGCTCGGGCCGCGGACGGCCGCTTCTGGCGCCGAAGCGCAATCTCGGCCGTTCGATCCAAAGCCTCAATCAGCCCAGCCAACCGACGAAGAAATACCCGTTATTGAAGAGGGCGCGGAAGAAGAAATTGACGTGCGCGACATTCCCCTATAGCCCGTAATAATATGGAATGCTATTTTTGCAAAAACACATCGGGGGAAATAGATTTTAAGGAAACCGCGCTTCTGCGCCGGTTTATTTCTGGCCTGGCAAAAATACGGGCGCGCAGACGCACCGGCGTTTGCGCGAAACACCAGCGCAAGCTGGCGCAAGCGATCAAGCGGGCGCGGCACATGGGATTATTGCCCCACGCCGCAAGATAATAAAACCGCTCCCCCAAGGAGTGGTTTTATTATACGATCCGATTCCTTTTATTGACCGCTTGGCTCGCCCGAATTCAAGATATCGTTTTTCAGTTTTTTCACCGCTTGGGGATTGTCTTTCAAATATATTTTTGCCTGTTCAGCCCCTTGCCCAAGTTTAATATCGCCGTATTGAAGCCAGCTGCCGGCTTTTTTTACTATATCCAGTTTTATTCCGGTAGCCACTAAATCTCCGATAAAAGAAATGCCCTCGTTATAATAAATATCAAACTCGGCAATCCTGAAGGGAGCCGCAACTTTGTTTTTAACTATTTTCGCCCTTATTCTTGAACCCACGATTTGTTCGCCGTGTTTTATCTGGGCGATGCGCCGCAAATCAATCCTGACCGAAGCGTAAAATTTCAGCGCCAGTCCGCCGGGCGTTGTTTCGGGATTGCCGAACATTACTCCTATTTTCATTCGCGTCTGGTTTAAAAATACAACTATCGTTTTGGTTTTGGCAACGATACCCGAAAGCTTTCTCAGGGCCTGCGACATCAGTCTCGCCTGCGTCCCTATAAAAGTATCCCCTATTTCGCCGGCAATTTCAGCTTTCGGCGCCAATGCGGCGACGGAATCAATTACTATCACATCCAATTCTTCTGACCTTACCAATGTTTCCACTATCTGCAGGGCCTGTTCGCCCGAATCCGGCTGGGAAATAAGCAAATCCTCTATTTTAACCCCAAGGCGCTTGGCGTAATCCGGATCCAAGGCGTGTTCGGCGTCTATAAAAGCCGCATTTCCGCCTTTTTTCTGGACTTCGGCGCAAATGTGAAGAGCCAATGTGCTTTTTCCGGTTGATTCCGGGCCGAAAATTTCAATTATTCTGCCTCGCGGAACTCCTCCTATTCCCAGCGCCAGATCCAAAGAGATTGCGCCCGTTGGCATAGAATCAACATCAACTGACCGCACTTCTCGAAGCGTCATAATGGCTCCCTCGCCGAACCTTTGCTTGATCTCGGCCAACGTCTCTTTAAGTGCTTCTTTATCTCTGCCGCCCGGCGGATTTTTTTCTTTTTTCTTTGACATAGAAACTAATAAGTTGGCTGCGAGGAAAATTAATTTTATGGAGCGGCTCCTAAAATTAACTTCCCGAGCGACTTGACTAAAATTTAAATCTTCTTCCACCCCTCCTCATTCTCCACGACCTCGGCCGCTCCGTCAACCCCGTACAAAACGTCCCGAGGCTTCGCCCCCTCTCCGGGCCCAACGACTCCTTTTTCCTCCAACATATCTATTAAGCGCGCGGCCCTTGCGTAACCCACCCTCAAACGTCTCTGCAAAAAAGAAGCCGAAGCTTTTCTTGTTTCTATGATCAGTTTCTTTGCTTCCCCATATAAAGGATCGTCTCCTCCAAAATAATCTCCGTTTTCAGAAAAATGCACTGACGACTCAAGGGTTTTCTCCAGATCCTCGGCCAGCTTTTCCTTCGGCCCATCCGTTTCTTCCTCGCCCTCTTTCGCCTGGCTGGCAATAAATTTCACCACCTTGCGCACTTCTTTTTCGGTAACATATGCCCCCTGGATTCGTTTGGGTTTGGATATTTCAGCCGACATAAAAAGCATATCTCCCAAACCTAAAAGCTTTTCGGCGCCCGAAATATCCAAAATGGTACGGGAATCAACCTGCGATGCCACCTGAAACGCCATACGGGAAGTGATGTTGGCCTTGATAAGACCGGTAATAACCTCCACGGACGGCCGCTGGGTGGCAAGTATTAAATGTATGCCCACCGCGCGCGCCATCTGCGCCAACCTCACAACCCCCGCCTCAATCTCTCTTCCTTTGGCCGCCATTAAATCCGCGAGTTCATCCACAATTAAAATAATATAGGGCATTATTTCTCCCTGCTCCTTTATCATTAACTGATTATAGCTCAGAACATCCCGCGTTCTGGCGCCGGACAACACGCCAAACCTCCGTTCCATCTCGGATACCAACCACTTTAACGCGCTTACCGTTTTTTGCGCGTCATATATTACCGGAGTCAAAAGGTGCGGCAAATCATTATATACCGGAAACTCTACCCGCTTTGGATCCACCAAAATAAGCCGCATAGTATCGGGGGTGTTTTGATAAAGCAAGCTAGCCACAATCGCATTTAAACCGATGGTCTTGCCGGTTCCAGTGCTACCCGCCAGCAAAAGATGGGGCATTCTCGCCAAGTCTGCGTAAAGCGGGTTGCCCGCCACGTCCCTTCCGAGCGCAAACGCCAGATGAGACTGGCTTTGCTGGAAAAGAGAGTTTTCTAAAAGATTTCGCAGGCGCACCTGCGCCCTGACGCGGTTCGGTATTTCTATGCCGACCAGCGATCTGCCCGGGATAGGAGCCTCTATCCTTACCGGATGCGCGGCCAGCGCCAGAGCAAGATCATTGCTCAGCCCCACAATTTTTGAAAGTTTGATGCCTTCGGCCGGCTTAACGGCGTATTGCGTTACCGTCGGGCCAACACTCACTTCTGAAATCTCTACGGGAATATCAAAGTTTTCAAGGGTTCGTTTAATAATCGCGGAATTCACCTTAATATCGCCGGATTGAGCTTGTCCGTGGTCAGACTCAAGCAAATCAAGCGGCGGCAGTTTGCATGCGGAATCCTGCGAAGCTTTCCGCAAAAAAATATCATCGCCGCCGGACAAACCCTTATCCGTTGGCTTTACTTTAAATCCGGCCTTCAGCCTATCAAGTGATGAATTCGGGGAGGGGGTTAAAACGGAAATAGGAGTCGATCCATCCGCCCTCTCGCCTTCCGCATCCAAAGTTTTAATTTTGAATTGGGGGACAAATATTTTTTTGAAAACCGGCGTTTTTTCTTCCCCCTCTTCGTCTTCCGGAGGCTTTATTTTTCGCGCAAGCTGCCAAACTATTACAACTCCGAGAGCAATCATTGCGGCGAAAATGGCCAAACTGACCCAAATGCCGAAAAAATTAAGGGGCAACCAGCTCAATAAATATCCCATCCAGCCGCCCATTTCACCGGCAGGCCTTTGATTGTGCGCAGCCAACGTTCCCAAAAGCCCGTCAGCTCCCAGCAGGGCCAGCAAAATAGCCAAGAAGGTCGGGAATAAAAAATGTTTTTTCGCGGTGGTAAAAACCGTTATCCCGCCCAAAACCAATAATAAGGGTAAAACAAAAACTGTCCGGCCCAGCAAAAATGTCATAGCCGCCATAAAAATCTCGCCGGCCACGCCGGCCAGCTTGAAAAATGCAAGGAGGACAATAAAAGCGGTTAGAAAAAGCAGCGTCGCCCAAACGACGCGGCGGATTTCTTCCGGAATAACCAAACGCGGCTTTCTTTTAGATTCCCTCTCCCGCGCTTTTTTGTTCTTAACTTTATTTCTAGAAGCCACTGCCAAATAAATCTCGTTAAATATTCTTTGATAAATTCAACCCTTTCAGCCATTATATCATTTTAGCGTCGTGCGCGGCGAGGGCCTTTATTTTTCGGGAAAACCGGTTCCGGCGGGAATGAGCTTGCCGATGATAACATTTTCTTTCAAGCCGCGTAATCTATCCTCTTTGCCCTCTATCGCGGCGCGGATAAGAACCCGGGAGGTCTCCTGAAAAGAAGCTGCGGAAAGAAAACTGTCCGTGCTCAAAGATACTTTAGAAATACCGAACAAAAGCTGCTGGTAGCTAACGAGTTTCTTCTTTTCTTTTTTGAGGCGGGCGTTTTCCTCCATTACCTGAGCAAGCTCCACGATTTGGCCCGGCACAAAGAAACTGTCCCCTTCGTCACGCACCCTAACCCTTGAAAACATCTGCCGCACTATAACCTCAATATGTTTGTCGTGAATGCTTGCGCCTTGCGTCGCGTATATTTTTTGGATTTCCTGCACGAGATAACGTTTTGCCGCTTCTTCGCCGGCGACACGGAATAATTCCTGCGGATCTATGCTGCCCTCGCATAGCTGTTGCCCGATTAACACTTCTTGCCCAATCTCAACCCATATCGCCGCCCTTGGCGGAATTTGATATTCTACTATTTCGCCCTTCTTTTCTTTATTTTTGTTTTTTGGTTTGCCTGCCGAAGAATTTGCAGAATCCAGCGCGCTATCAATGGCGGAAACCGATTTAGGTTTTATCCTCACCAATCTCTCGGGAGTAATTTCTGCGACCCTACCCGCAACTTCGGCGATAATCGCTTTTCCGCCCGGAGATCTGGCCTCAAACACCTCCTCCACCCGCGGAAGACCCAGGGTTATGTCTCCGCCGCCGGCCACGCCTCCGGTATGAAAAGTTCTCATGGTTAGCTGCGTGCCCGGCTCGCCGATGGCCTGCGCCGCCACTATGCCCACCGCCTCTCCAAATTTTACCAAACGATTACAGCTCAAATCCCATCCATAGCACAGCTGGCACACGCCTCTCGGCAATTTGCAAATCAGGGGAGATTTTATTCTTACTTCCTCAATTCCCGCCTGAATTATCGCGTCAACTTTTTCCCAATCAATCAATTGTCCTTTTTTAACAAGAATGTTCCCCGCTTTATCCTTAATCGGAACTAAAGCGATTCTGCCGACTAATTTAAATATGGGTTTTTGCCCGACTGCGGCCGCATCCGACAAAAACACGGTAAACCCTTCCGTTTCACCGCAATCTTTTTTGGCCACAACAATTTCGTGCGCCACATCAACTAACCGTCTAGTTAAATAACCCGCGGTTGAGGTGCGAAGAGCAGTATCCGCGGTGCCTTTTCTGGCGCCGTGTGTTGATATAAAGTATTCCAAAACGTCAAAACCCTCCTTAAAAGAACTTTTTACCGGCAATTCAATGATCTGCCCCGCAGGATTAATCACGAGACCCTTCATGCCGGACATCTGAACGGGCTGGGACCAGCTGCCCCTCGCTCCGGCATCAACAATGGAAAAAACCGAACCTCCCTGTGGCAAAGCTTTGGGCACCAGTTTTTCTATTTCGCTTTTAGCTTTTTGCCAAACCTCAATCGTCTGAATCCTCTTTTCTTCCGAAGACAGCAACCCCTTTCTAAAGTATTCGTTTATTTTCTCAATTGATTTTTCCGCCGCGGAAATAATTTTTGGCTTTTCTTTCGGCACCACCAAATCATCCATGCCCCAGGATACTCCCGATACCGTCGCGTATTCAAATCCCAAATTTTTTATTTTATCTAAAACTTCGGCCGAAGTTTCAATGCCGTATTTCTCAATTAAGGCGCTGACAATTTTATCCAGCCTTTTGGAATTCATCACATCATTGATAAATGCGTGATCTTTCGGCATGGCCTCGTTAAATAAAATCCTGCCTGCCGAAGTTTCCAGAAGTTCGGCTGTCTGCGGCATACCCTTGATGCCCCTAACTTTTATTTTTGCGCCGAGGTCAAACAGGCCAAAATCATAAGCTATGATAGCTTCTTCCGGAGAATCGAATATCATACCCTCGCCCATGGCCTCGTCTTTTAGAGAAGTCAAAAAGTAACAGCCCAAAATAATATCTTGGGAAGGCGTAACAATCGGCGTGCCGGTGGCCGGTTTCAATAGGTTAGCCGAAGAAAGCATGCGCTCTTTAGCCTCCTTTTGCGCCTCTTCGGACAAAGGCACGTGCACCGCCATCTGGTCTCCGTCAAAATCGGCGTTAAACGCTTTGCAAACGGACGGATGCAGTCTGATGGCATGCCCTTCAATCAAAAGCGGTCTAAATGCCTGAATGCCAAGCTTATGCAAAGTTGGCGCGCGATTCAGCAAAACAAGTTTATCCTTCACGACCTCTTCCAGCATCGCCCAAACTTCCGGAGTTTGATCTTCTATCAGTTTTGACGCTCCCCGCACGTTATAGGCCAGTTCCGCCTCAAGAATTTTTCTTATGACCATCGGCCGAAAAAGCTCCAAAGCCATCTCTTTGGGAAGACCGCACTGATTAATCGCAAGCTCCGGCCCCACGACTATCACCGACCGGCCGGAGTAATCAACGCGCTTGCCGAGCAAATTCTGCCTGAATCTTCCCTGCTTGCCTTTTAACATATCGGCAAGGCTTTTCAGTAAACGTTTTCCTCCGGTGGTCGCGGTCGTTGTCTGGCCCACGCGCATTCCGTTGTCTATCAGAGCATCCACTGCCTCCTGAAGCATTCTTTTTTCGTTACGGACAATCACTTCCGGGGCATCTATTTCCAAAAGATATTTTAGGCGATTATTGCGGTTTATTACCCGGCGGTAAAGATCGTTTAAGTCCGATGAGGCGTATCTTCCTCCGCCCAATTGAACCATCGGCCTTAAATCCGGGGGCAAAACGGGCAGCATCGTCATAAACATCCACTCTGGCCTTAGCCCGGCCTTTTGCATACCCTGAAAAAGACGCAGTCTGCGCAAATGTTTCTTTCTGTCTTGCGGCTTATTATCAATTAATCTTTTTTTGATATTCTCTATTTCCTTGGCAATGTCTATTTTTTCAAAAAGCTTGCGTACCGTTTCGGCTCCGGTGCCCGCCTCAAAAACCTCGCCGTATTTCAGGCTGTATTCTCTGTATTCAGCTTCCGATAGGACGCGCAGAGGATATAAAGATGACACTTCCTGCCGTGCCTGATCCTTAGCGACTTTCAAATCCGGCGAAACGTTTTTATGAGCGGGGCCGCCTTTTATGCCCGCGGACGCCCGACTCTCCTCCTTTTGCGCCGTGCTCGCCTTGATTTTCTTTTTATATTCTTTATCTATGTCTTCCAGGACGCGCTTTTTCGCCTCTTCGTCTACTTTCAAAATAATATAGCTTGAAAAGTAAATGGTGCGCTCCAAAGCAAGCATTGGAATATCCAAAACCATACCCATAGAAGAAGGAACTCCTCTTAAAAACCAGATGTGGCTGACGGGAGCGGCCAATTTAATATGACCCATCCGTTCGCGGCGAACGGCGGATTTTGTAACCTCAACTCCGCATTTGTCGCAAATTACGCCTTTGTAGCGAATTCTTTGATATTTTCCGCAATAGCATTGATAATCTTTTTCCGGACCAAAAATCCTTTCGCAAAAAAGCCCATCCATTTCCGACCTCTGCGTTCTGTAATTGATGGTCTCCGCCTTGGTCACTTCCCCGTGCGACCATGACAAAATATCCTCGGGCGAAGCGAGTTTAATACGAATGGATTGTAGATCTGCAACGCGCATTTTATTATTCCTTAGGTTTTTCCTTGACTTCCACGCTCAGGCCGAGCGCTTTCAATTCATTAACCAGCAAATTAAAGGAGGCTGGCACCCCGGGATGCTGGATCGGCTCGCCCTTCAGGATGGCTTCGTAAGTTGCGGCTCTGCCGGGAACGTCATCCGACTTAATGGTCAGCATTTCCTGCAGTGTGTGAGCCGCCCCATATCCTTCCAGCGCCCAAACCTCCATCTCTCCGAATCTTTGGCCGCCGAACTGGGCTTTGCCCCCGAGGGGCTGCTGCGTAATTAACGAATACGGGCCGATAGACCGCATATGCATTTTATCTTCCACCATATGAATCAGTTTCATCATATAAATGCGGCCCACTGTTATCTTTTTAGGGAATGGCAAACCCGTTCGGCCGTCGTAAAGAACCATTTTTCCGTCTTCCGGCAATCCGGCTTCGCGCAACTCTTTTTTAATATCTTCCTCTGTCGCTCCAGCCAAGGAAGGAGTAACGGCAAGATATCCCAATTTGCTTGCCGCCCAGCCCAGATGAGTTTCTAAAATCTGCCCGATGTTCATACGGGAGGCCACGCTTAAGGGATTCAAGACGATGTCCACGGGCGTGCCGTCCTGCATAAACGGCATTTCCTCCGCGGGAAGAACTTTGGAAATAACCCCTTTATTGCCGTGCCTTCCGGCAAGCTTGTCGCCCGCCTGAATCTTTCTTAATTGCGCCACCTCTACCCGTATCCGTTTAATGACGCCGGGCTCCAATTTGTGCCCCAATTCCCTGGAAAATATCCTCACAGACACAACCCTGCCGCGTTTTCCGTGTTGCATTCTTAAAGAGGTGTCTTTTATGTCGCGGGCCTTTTCGCCGAAAATGGCGCGCAGCAATCTTTCTTCCGCGGTTAAGTCCGTTTCTCCCTTGGGAGAAATTTTACCAACCAGAATATCTCCCGGGCTGACTTCCGCCCCGATACGCACCACGCCTTCCTCATCAAGGTCCTTTAATTTTTCTTCTCCGACGTTTGGAATATCGGCAGTCGTTATTTCCGGCCCTAATTTAGTTTCCCTGATATCACAGGTAAAATCTTCTATGTGCACCGAGGTGTATTTATCTTCCTGGACCAAACGTTCAGAAAGAAGAATGGCGTCTTCAAAGTTTCCGCCGCGCCAGGACATAAAGGCGACCGTAATATTCTGCCCCAGGGCCAGCCATCCGCGATCTATGGCGCCGCCGTCAGCCAGCACATCTCCCCTTTTAACCCGTTGGCCTTTTTTCACCATGGGCTTTTGATGAAAACAGGTGTATTGGTTAGTGCGCACAAAAGAACGCAATTCATAATTTGTTATCTTGGGCTTGGCAGACGAGGAGTCGCCGGATGCCAAACTTTTTACCTTGATGTGATTCGCGTCAGCTTCAATTATCAAACCCGCTTCCTCGGCGTATACGGCGCGTCCGGAATCTCGGGCCACCCGCTCCTCAACGCCGGTCGCGACCACGGGCATCTCCGGATTCACGAGGGGCACGGCTTGCCTCTGCATATTTGATCCCATCAACGCGCGGTTGGCGTCATCATTCTGCAAAAACGGAATACAGGAAGTCGCAACGGAAACAAACTGCTCGGCGGACACATCAATATAATCAATTTGGTCGCGGGCGATTTGGCCTGGCTCTCCCTTGATGCGGGCCGAGACCAAATCAGGAACAATCCGTCCGTTTTTATCTATGGGCACGCCGCCATGGGCAATATTGGCTCTTTCTTCTTCATATGCGTTAAGATAACGGATCTCATCCGTGACCCGTCCGTTTTTTACCTTAAAATACGGGGCCTCCAGAAAACCGTAAGAATTAACTCTTGAATAGCCCGCCATATGGCCCACCAAGCCGACATTGGGACCCTCAGGGGTTTGAATGGGACAAATCCTGCCGTAGTGACTTGGTTGAACGTCGCGCACCTCAAATCCGGCCCTCTCGCGAGTAAGGCCGCCGGGCCCGGTAGCTGAAAGACGGCGCTTGTGCTCCAATTCGGCTAAAGGATTTTCATTATCCATAAACTGGGCCAGCTGGGAAGAAGTAAAAAATTCTTTCACCACGGCCATAAATGGCCTTGGGTTAATGAGCTGAACCGGGGTAATTGTGGCAACGTCCAGAGTAGACATCCTGTCTTTAATGATTCTTTCCATCCGCATCAGGCCGATACGCAAACGATTTTGCATAAGCTCGTTAAGCGATCTCACGCGGCGATTCCCCAAGTGGTCTATTTGATCGGGCTGAGCTGAGGAATCGTTGTTGAGCCGTATAATTTCCCGCACCACCTCAACTACATCTTCCAGCCGCAAGACGCGATCTTTGGGAGTGATTTCTTCTTCGGATTTCAGAAGTTTTGATTTTTGAGTTGTAGTTTTGAGTTTTGAGATTTGAGTTTTGCTTTTTTGTAGCGCCGGCAGACGTTGCATGGTTTTCCACCGCCCAACACGAGAAAGATCATAGCGCGCGAAATTAAAAAACATGTTTTCTATGAGCTCCCTCGCGGGGTCCGAGGTAACCGGATCTCCCGGCCTTAATCTGCGGTAAATTTCCACAACGGCCTCGTCCCGGTTGCGGCTTAAATCACGGGCCAGGGTCTCTTCTATGTATTTAATCTCACCCCTGTCTACGTCGCGAAACAGCTCTCTGATTTTTTCATCTCCCTCAACTCCGAACGCCTTTAGCAATGTCGTGACCGGCGCCTTTCTTTTTCTGTCAATTTTTACACCGATGAATCCCGAAGACTCGGTTTCAAACTCCAGCCACGCGCCGCGATTGGGAATAATTTTTGCCCCGAAATAATTTTTCCCGCCGGACTGAGCGGCGGTGAAGAATGATCCGGGCGAACGAATAAGCTGGGATATGATAACTCTTTCAACTCCATTGACAACAAAAAACCCCTGTTCGGTCATCAAGGGAAAATCGACAAGAAAAACTTCCTGCTCTTTGATTTCTTTAGTCTTTAGATTAACGAGGCGCGTACGCGCCCTTAATGTGGCCTCAAATGAATCATCGTTAATCTTAGCCTCCAAATAATCTTTGTATTTCGGCTCGTCCAGCTTGTAATCAAGAAACCAAAGCTCCAGCTCCTTGCCCGTATAATCGCGGATTGGAGATATCTCGGCAAAAAGCTCTTTTACATCACGCTCCCAAAAGGTATTCCATGCTGCGCGCTGAACATGCAGCAAATAAGGCAGGGGCAAAGCGACCTGCGACTTAGAAAAAGTTTTTATTTGCATTATCTATGAGATAAAAAACAAAAATTCCCTTAGGTAAACCTTTGGGGATAAACGTGCCGGATTGTCTTATAAAAAGATAGGCACGGAAAATAAGAAAAAGCCTGCTCAATTAGCCAGTCAAGGCTTATTTTAACTCCGCCAAGATATTTGTCAATACCCCGTAATTCAAAACACGGCGGCCGGATGGACGGGCTAAAACAACAAAGGGGTCGTGCCTAAAAAAACAACGGGTCTGATTGGACCCTCTCTCAAAATAAGCGGTGAAGAAAAAAGGGAAACAACTATAGCAAGAATCCTCTGCGGCAATAATTTTTGAAAATTATTTTGCGTGCGCCTGTGAAGCGCGCGAACGCCGCACCCGATGCGCCTCAATGTATTTTCATGCTCTGCAAGATGCCGATTCCCGCGTAAGCCATTATTAACCCCGACCCCCCATAACTTACGAAGGGCAATGGAATACCGATAATAGGCAAAAAACCAAGATTCATTCCGATATTGATAAAAATCTGGGAAAGGATTAGGACCGCGAATCCGGCGGCAAAAAGGCGGGTAAAATTATTTGACGCGTCAAACGCAATTTTCAGAATTCGCCATAAAAGCGCAAAAAACAAGCCGAACAAAAAAATGGCTCCGGCGGCGCCCATCTCCTCGGCAATCGCGGCAAAGATGAAATCGGTCTGGGGCTCCGGCAAAAATCCATACTGGGTTTGCGCGCCCCGACCCAGGCCCTTGCCGAATAAACCACCGGACCCTATCGCTATTTTTGATTGCGCCTGCTGCCAGCCCGCGCTTAAATAGTTTTCTCCGGGATTCAAAAAGCTTACAATTCTTGCTTTTTGATAATCTTTTAGGGCGAACGACCAGCCGGCCGCCGAAAGAACCGCGAAGAAAACGCACAACAATATAAAATGCCTCAGCTTAATGCCCGATATAAGAAGAATTCCCAGCCAAACAGCGCCCAAAATAATCACGGAGCCCAAATCCGGATGCAAAAAAATAAGAAAGGCCGGTATTGCTACGTAAATTCCGGAAAAAATCATATGGCGCACATTATAAAGCTCCACGTGGCGCTGTGAAAAATATTTCGCCAGCAATAATAAAATGACGATTTTTGTCGGCTCAATCGGATCCGCGGAGAACGACCCTATTTTATACCAGCTGCGCGTTCCCCTGATTTCCGGAGCAAATATAAAAAGACCCGCCAGCGCAATGAGACAGAGTAAATATAAAAACAAAATAAAATACGGGTCGGCTCGTAAGGCGCGCCAGTCAAAAAAACTCAGCCCCGCCATAATAATAACGCCGGCTATAAAAAAACCGATTTGTTTTTGAAAATTTAAAAAATTGCCCGCGCCCAAAGAAGAGCTATAGAGCGACAAAAGACCCATAGCCGACAGTAAAAATGCGCTGCCGATTAATATCGGGTCAATCCTCCGGCCATGAAAAAAAATCTGCGGCGTCATTGGTTTAAACATCCGCTCATAAATTATCACGCTCGCCCCGAAAGAACAACCGTTATGACGCCCTTAAAAACTCACCTCAAGAGCTCGCTGAACATCTTTATAAAATCCGGCGGAACGGATGACTAAGGGCGATATTGATACGAGCGTTACTTTATAGCAGGCGTCGTCGGGATCGTTTAAACCGCCGGGGCAACTGCTTCCTCCGCTCGTTCCGTCAATATCAAGATTAAGATAGCCAAAATAAGTATAGCCCGCGCCTTGAGAAAGATAATTTTTATTAAACAATTCTTCCTCCATGCCGGTATCCGCGGCGTAAAAACTTATCGTGGAAAATCCGATAGAGGTGAGTGTCCGCATCTGTCCGAACACAATCGCGGCAACGCCCAAAGATATCGCCAAAAGAATGGATAAAATAGCCAGCGCCAGATACAGAGCGACGCCCTTTTGCAGATAATTATTTTTATTTTGCTCCGCAAATTTCGGCATGAAAATGATGCAATCTATAAAATAAATCACATATCCAGATTTCTTTGGGAAATGGTTGTCTGTATCTTAATGCTTGCCTGTTCTTCCGGTTTGGCGCCTATGCGCTGGGCTTCAAAAAAAAATGTGACCCGCGGCTGAAAATTGTCGGCGCTAGACTCTCCGGCGAGCGCAATTTTGAAAGAAAGAATTTGCAAACGTTCGGAGGTCATTATGTTTTCGGCTCCTTCTTTTGCTTCTTTTAATTGTTTGGTGTCGTTGTTAAAATAAAATTCCTGGCATTCGCCATGCGCGTTAACGAATTTTACCCCGGCAACACCATGAGTCAATTCATAGCTTATCCCTCCCTGACTTAGACAGCGCGGCGGATTTATTTCTCTTCTAACGGTCCTTAAGGCGCGCGACATATAGTCAACCACATAGCTTGTTTGATCCAGCAATTCCTGCTGGGCAAGTATTCTGCGCTGGGCTTTAATTGCGGCCACAAAAAGACCCGCCACCATAGCGGTGATAAAAGTGAATATGGCGACCGCGACCATTAACTCAACCAGTGTGAACCCGTGTTGTTTCATATGTTTAGCGCCAGTTGTAGATTTTTTCCTGGGCAATGGTATTATGCGTCCTACCGCGCTCCCTCCATCTGACGATAACGGTTATTTCCCTCCAAGTATTGGGCCCGCTCTCCGGTTTTTCTATGTGGATCACCCGCGTAAATGGAGTTGTTATTCCTGATCCCGTATCCGCATAAAATCCTTCTGAATTAATGATTAAGGGCGTCGGCGGATCTTGATGGGCCGGAAGCCCGTCGCAAGGATCACTGACCGCTGTATCGTACTGCCCGCGGCGATCTTTGGGCGGACTAAAGGGAAGACCGTCCGCCCATTCAACATTCGTTCCGCCGCACTGCAACCCATCTGCCATCTCCAGCCAGTTACCGTCCCTAATATTGCGGCCAATTTCAACGCCTTCCTGAGCAAGATATACCGCGGTCAAACGCGAAGAAAGTATGGAGGCCGACATAAGCGCCTGATTCACCAAAGAATAAACACCCACCGCGCCCACGGTAAGTAAAAATATCGCTACAATAACTTCAATGATGGTAAACCCAGCACCACTTTCGTGCGAAAATTGCGAGAAAACAAAACCGCGCATATAATTAATTTTAACATTAAGCTGTCGCGCGCGTCAAAACAAAGCCCCGCCGCCCCGCCTCTGGCGGGACGGCGGGGCGAAAATAAGTTTATGCTTAGCTAATCTGCAGAAGTCGCGCCTCTGCGCTTCCTCTATCTATTCATAAAGATTACTATGGCTATCAATGGTTACAAATATACGAACATCATTGCGTTGAAATTTATATATTGCTCGGAGATCGCCTGTAATGCTGACGCTCCGATATCCTGTATATCTTCCCCTTAATGGATGATTATTTAAAATGGGATTAAATTCGTCGGCTAAAAATAAAGCGAGCCGTTCTTTGACCCGCTTCTGTTCATTTTTGCGCAGTTTTGTGTATTGTTTCTTGCAATTTATATGAAATTTTATTCTCATTGAGAAGCAAGGTAATGTCCCAGCCCATCTGATGTTTCAAATGCCGGAGATAGATTCTTTTTTGCCGCAATGTCCTGCTCAACCGAACCAAGAAACCGCTCAAACTCCGGAGTCATCTGCGGAACGTCAGAAATACGGATTTCTCTGGTGCGGATAAAATTCCTTATGGCGGCATTGAGAACATCGCTCAAAGAAATCCCCAGCTCTTCAGCGAGCTTTTGGGCATTCCTCTTTATTTCCTTTTCGGTTTTTATGTTAATTATTGCCTTCGCCATATATCTAAAGTATATACGATAGCTAATAATGTTGTCAAGGCATCGTTCCAAAACCCCACCCGCGCGCGTCGCGCGCGGCGGGGAAAATGAACTCGAGTTAAACTAAGCTGCAGAGGGCGCACCTCCGCGCTTCAGGAGGTCATGTAGAGGTCAAACCCCTACACGCCTTTTCCCGCACACAGCCCCCTATTCCATCGCGAGTTTACCTAAAAACTCCCTGATGCTACGGACCAAAATGGCATCGCGAGCAAACTCTTTATACGTTTTCAAATTGAGAAACCTTTCTTCTTTTAAGATATCGCGGTCAATTATTTGCAGGTTCCTTTTTCTAAAACTATCTGCTAGGCTACAGAATTCGTAATTTAAGGCGAAAGAAAATGCATCTTCAAAATTTTCAAGCGCAGCCTTAATGCCACCCAGATAACTTTCTATAGGATTGAAGACCTGGATATAGACATCTAAATATTGAAGATAAAGATCACTATCAACAACTTTTGCCTTATATGATCCTTGAAATATCCTTCCGGTCTCGTGGTATTTCTCATTTATATAGCCGGTAAAGCCATCCCCGAGTTTCTTCATAAACTGCGTTGTGCCTCCGGGTCTAATTTCTTTTAGCAGCAAGTGGTAATGATTTTCCGCAAGATGAAATGAGAGGATTTTTACGAGCGGCCTGCGAGGCGGCCAAGAAGTTGGTCGTTCAAATGGGTTTATGTTGCCAAACTTTTGAAGAAGGTCAAGTGTGCGGAAAATATTCTCTTGCGAATATTCATCGTTAAAGTAACGTAAAATCTTTAGAAAACGCCATTTGTCTTTTTCATCATAGACAATCGGCATTCGTCGATTGCCTCTATTATAAACATGTATGTAATTTCCGCTCGAAAATGGTTCTTTTCTCATCCAACTTCAGTTTAGCAGAAACGCCCCGTAGAGGTCAAACCTCTACAGGCCCCCCTACAGGGCCCCAAAAAAATAGAGTTGACACCATTTACTCATCATTTCCTACATCGTCTCCATTTAAGTACAGCAGATAATTTTATGGAGTGAATTGCAGTAAGCGAAACTTGGATATGTTCCAAAAACAGCTCCGCCATATATGCTGTTTGATGACGTCCATCCTAAGCAATCAGCAAGATTCGTAAAAGTGGTGGGTATCACAAACGTTCCGGTAGAATACCAGTAAGTCCCCACACCAAGGGAGCCTCCGCTCTGAAGATAGAGATTTATCTCGTGAGCTGAACACATATGGGTCCCCGGATACTCTGCAGCGCATTTTGCTGCCGCCCCTGAATAGCCGCCGAGATTTCCATTATAAGTAGTCATTGTCATTCCTTGAAGCAACGCACAAATATAAGCACCACTATCTAAATCAAATGTTCTTACCTCACCAGGACTACAATCCAATGACGGAAATCCTATCCGTAATGTTACAGCGCCGGAAGTAGCTCCGCCGGTCAAACCGCTTCCCGAGAGAGTATTAACTTCGGTGATGTCGCCCCCTCCTCCGCCCGCCGTTTCGCAGGTTACGGTTCCGTCTGCGCTCACGACGCGCATAGCCGAACCCGCGGCGCAGGTTCCGGAAACTCGACGCTGAAGATAAGTTGTGTCGGGGCCGATATTAACCGTGCCAGACGTTCCGCCGCCGGTAATGCCCGGGCTGACGGTAACTCCGGTGATGTCGCCCAGGGTAATGGATTGCGTCGGCGGCGCGCTGGCCGGCGAAGTCCAGGCCAGCGCCATTTTTATGCCGAAGGCGACTACGAAAATTATGACTATGCTCGCGATAAATCGCAAAAGATTTTGTTTTTGCATATTTTTGATGTTTGCGTTGGCCGCCCAGAGTTGAGTTGCGCGCCGCAACTCAATCGCAAGCGATCAACGTTGGTTAAATTATTAAATTGGTATTGCAGAAGTTAAACTTCTGCGGCTCATAACGCCCCGTAGAGGTCAAACCTCTACAGGGCCAAACAACTTTCTGTGGGGCAATCAACGGCACGATTGTGTCTGAAAAGAATAACAAGGGAAAAATCCTACAGCAACTGCCCACGTTCCTTGTACTCCGCAGGCGGGTATACTACCATCCCACCCGCTCGTTGTAACGCATGTACCATTAGATGGATATAGTCGCGTCGCAGAGCAGTCGCAATTATAGTCGTAATTCCCGCAATTATTAGCAGAGGCAAAGTATGCAGTCTGACCGGGGTAAACCATATTATCGGAATCGCAGCAGTCTAAACCCGTACCGCAAGCTCCGGGCGCATAGCCATCGCCGTCGCCATCGGCGGCCGTAGTCGCCTGGCTACCTGTTGCCGGAGTCAGCCTGTA
>Ga0155388_117_pt2 | contig 32230 bp, 35 predicted proteins | sample RifCSPhighO2_02_FD_106356 | JGI IMG/M metagenome (GOLD analysis project Ga0155388, IMG submission 106356) | Candidatus Wildermuthbacteria bacterium RIFCSPHIGHO2_02_FULL_47_17
GCAGGTATGGCACCCTGGCGACGTTAAAAGCTGAATTATCATATGTTATTTTTTGAAAATTTTTGAATAAGCCGAAGCGCTTGTTCGGCTGAATCGACGATGCGCACGATATCTAGTTCCTCTTTTTTGACCGCTTTATACTTTATATGCGCATCCTGCTTTATCCATGCGAAAAGCGAATTCCAGTATTCTTTTCCCACTGCGATAATTAAAACCTTACGCACCAGTTTTTTTGTTTGAACCAAAGTGACCATTTCAAAAAATTCGTCCAACGTGCCATACCCTCCGGGAAAAAACACATACACCTTGGCGGCAAAGGAAAACATTACCTTTCTCGTGAAAAAATAGCGCATTGCAATGGAATTCGTAACGTATTTATTCACCCATTGCCACTGAGGGAGCTTAATATTTATACCGATGGATTCCCCTTTTGCTTCGTAAGCGCCCCTGTTCGCGGCTTCCATTATGCCGGGCCCCCCGCCCGTAACTATAGGCCGACCTTCTTTTGCCAGAGAATATGCGAGTTTTCTTGCCTCTTCGTAATGACTGGTTCCAGGCTGCGCCCTTGAAGATCCGAAAATTGAAACGGCGTTTTTCAAACCCCGCACAAACTGAAACCCTGCGACAAGCTCGGCCGTAATGCGAGAGATTCTTTTAGAAAAATTCGCCAGAAAATCATCTTCCATCGGCGGAAGATCGGCCTCGGGAATGCAAATATATCCTTTGGACTCCTGCTCTTTTTTTTCTTCTCCGTTAAGAAATTCCTTTTCTATCATAAAATAAGAAGGTTACAAGAGCTCTTCCGGGCGCGAAAGCGCGTCCATAAACCTGTTCAAAAACCTTATCGCGTAGGCGCCATCAAGCACGCGGTGGTCAAATGTCAGCGAGAACGGCATTATGGGACGAATTTCAACCTTGCCGTTAACAACAACCGGTCTTTCCTTCATCCGGCCCAAACCCAGAATAGCTACTTCGGGATAATTTATAATCGGCGTGCCGTACCAGCTGCCCAAGCTTCCGAAATTAGTAATGGTAAATGTTCCGCCGCGCATATCCTGCAAATCCAGTTTTTTTGCCCGTGCCTTTTCGGCCAATTCTTTTAATTCTTTGGCGATGGAAAAAACGTCTTTTATGTCGACGCCTTTGATAACCGGCACCAAAAGTCCTTCTCCGTCCGCGTCAACCGCGAAACCAAAATTGTAATATTTTTTAACTATTATTTCCTGCGCCTCCTCATCCAATGTTGCGTTAACTCGCGGAAATTCTTTCATCGCCGGCACGAGGGCTTTCATTAGGAAGGGTAAATAGGTCGGGGCAATGCCTTTTTTCTCGCCTTCTTTTTTATGTTTTTCCCGAAATTTCACGAGCTTCGCCGCGTCCAATTCGTCCATAATCGTCACCTGCGGCGCGTGCGACACGGCCTCAACCATATGCTTGGCAACGGCGCGGCGGATTCCCGCGAGCGGCACATGATCAACATAACCCCACATGTCGTACTTCTTTTTAACTTGAAACCTGGAACCTGAAACCTGAAACTTTTTCACATCTTCTTCCGTAATTCTACCCGCGGGGCCTGTTCCCTGCACTTTCCCCAAATCAATGCCGAGATCTTTCGCAAGCTTCCGAACACCCGGAGTGGCCAAACCATCACGCGTAGGTTCAACCTCCGCCGCCTCTTCCAAATAACCAACCGCGCCAGCCGGTTTCATCGTCGGTTTCGCGTTTATTTCGCGCTCTGGTTTCGCGTCGTTTTCGCGGCCATCATCCACCACAAACAAAACCTCCCCGACTTTTACGGTTTCGCCCTCTTTGAAATTTATTTTCAGAATCTTTCCCGCGTACGGCGATGGAATTTCCGCCACCGCCTTATCCGTCTCAACCTCGCCGACAACCTGATGCTCTTCAACAACATCGCCTTCTTTAATGCGCCATTTTACAATTCGTCCTTCTTCAATTCCTTCCCCGATGTCAGGGAATCTAAATTCTTTGAGCATGCTTGACAAATAAATTTAGTTATGCTATTATAGAGATGTCGGAGTTTAATTCAAGGAGGTGTGTCGTGCTTCAAATAGACAGCCCGAGATGGAACTGGGAGCTGGGAGTATGTAAGACGCATGGGCTCCCGGAGGTTCCCTGTCAGCAGTGTCTCGCGACCCATGATCCGGACGTGGAAGTCAGGGTAGGGCGAGATGAGCTGATGTGTCTGCAGGACAGCGGGATATCCATGCGAGATCTGCTTCCGGCAAAAGATGGCGATTGGCTTCTGAAGCGAGTCGTCATCTAAACTTTCGTCCTGGGCAAGACATAAAACTGCCCGTTTTTTATTTATTAAAACTTCATCGCCTTTTCCACCGCCTCCGCAACCCTCTCCGCATCCGGTATCTGGTAATTTTCCAGTTTTGCCATAGGCATCGGAATGTCGTACCCCGTAACGCGCGCCACGGGAGCTTTCATGCTCAACAATGCTTCCTCTTGTATGGTAGCGGCCAGCTCCGCTCCGAAGCCGCAGGTTTTTGGCGCCTCGTGCGCAACTACGCACCTGCCGGTTTTCTTTACCGAATCAACGATGGTTTTTCTGTCCAGCGGCGAAAGAGTCAGCAAATCAATGATTTCAATAGAATATTTGTCCGCGAGGTCATCCGCCGCCTGGCGGACTGTTTTTTGCATCGCGCCCCACGCGATTAAAGTGATATCGCTCCCCTCTTGGACTATTTCCGCTTTGCCGATAGGAATTTCGTACTCCTCCTCCGGAACTTCTTCTTTTATAGCACGATAAACTCTCTTTGGCTCAAGAAATATTACCGGGTCGGGGTCGCGAATCGCGGAAATCAAAAGCCCTTTGGCATTATATGGCCGCGACGGCGCGACAACCTTCAATCCCGGCATATGACAAAAATACGTTTCCAAGGATTCGGAATGGTGCTCATATGCCTTTATCCCGCCTCCATGCGGCACTCGCAAAACAAGCGGCACATGATATCTGCCCTGCGAGCGTTTTCGCATCCGCGAAATATGATTATACAGCTGATCAAACATCGCAATTGAAAACCCGTCAAACTGCACTTCGGGAATGGGCTTCATTCCGGCAACCGCCAATCCAAGCGCTGTAGAAATAATGCCGACTTCTGCCAGCGGCGTATCAATCACGCGCTCTGCGCCGAATTTCTGCCACAAGCCTTCCGTAACCCGAAAAACCCCGCCGTTTTTGCCGATATCTTCGCCCAGCAAAATCACGCTTTTATCGCGTTCCATTTCCTGCTCCAGGGCATTATTTATGGCCTGAACTAAATTCATCGCCGGCATATTTACTCCGCGTATAAATATTTAAATATATCTTCGGGCGCCGGCGGAGGGACGGATTCAAATTTCTTGACAGCATCTAAAACCTGCGTCTTTTCTTTTTCTTGCAGTTCTTTTTCTCTTTTCTCGCTCCAAATTGTTTCTTTTTCCATGTATTTTTTCAAGCGCGCGACAGGGTCCTTCTTCCGCCATTCTTCAACTTCTTTTTCTGAACGATAGCGTTTCCAATCATCGGCCGTAGTGTGGTTTTCTAATCGATACGTGTAGGCCTCTATTAGGGTTGGCCCCTTGCCGGCGCGCGCTTTTTGCAAGGCGTCCTGCGTGGCTTTGTAAACCGCGAACACATCGTTGCCGTCAACCAAAACGCCTTCAAAGCCGTAAGCTTGCGCTTTTTGGGCAATCGTTGCGCTTGCAGTCTGCCGCGAACGGGGCACGGAAATCGCCCACTGATTATTCTGGCACAAAAAAACGCAGGGAATCTTAAATACCCCCGCGAAATTCATCGCCTCGTGAAAATCTCCCTTGCTGGTAGCGCCGTCGCCGAAATACGCTACCGCGGCGTTTTTTGTGCCTTTCATTTTTTCTGCCCATGCCAATCCGACCGCGTGCGGAATATGCGACGCAATAGGAATCGCCGGCGGCAAACCCTTCAGCTTTTCCGGAGAACTATTCTCCGGAAACCGCATGCCGCGCTCGTCGCCGGCCCAATACATATATAAATTTTCCATTGCCAAACCGCGCGCGATCCAAACCCCGTGGTCGCGATAACCCGTAACAAACCAGTCTTCTTCGGCTATGGCATAAGCCGAAGCCACCTGCGCCGCCTCCTGCCCCAACAAAGAAGCGTAAGTCAAAATACGACCCTCCCGCTGAAGTTTCACTGCCATATCGTCAAAACCGCGGGCCAAAACCATCAGCTCGTATATGCGCAAAAGATCTTTGTCCGAAAGTTTGGGCAATCCTTTTTTATTGGTGATTTTTCCTTCCGCATCAAGAAATTGAAGCATTAGCATTGTATTTTCTTATTATACCTTCGTTGCGAAATATAAAAAGGGGCCATCCTGATATATTGAATGGTCCGGTATTATTCTGGTTCCGCCATGTTTTTAAAATCATCGTCCGGCACCTGCGAAAAAAGACAGTATCCAAGATTGCTCCTTAGGGGGCCGGCGAGCTCTTCTCCAGGAATGGCCTCTACTTCGTCTCGCCCATACGGAGGCCGACGCTCTTGAATCCATAGCGCCGCGCCGTATTTTTTTTGCGCAAGCTGAAAAGAATCTCTGATGACCTCGCTCGTAATTTGCTGCCTTTTTGGGCGATTACCCGCCACATATTCCAGAATCGCGTCGGCGACCATTTGGCGCAGAACCGATGGCCGCAAAAGCGAACGCGCCAATTTTTTCTCCAATTCCATAGAAACCGCGGGAAGATTTTTTAGCGCGAGGTATTCTGAGTAAAAATAATTTCCTATTTTGCGTTTTTGCAATATCACCCTTTCCGCGATTTTATCAACGTCGTAAGGATGCAAAATAATTAATCCGTGCAGCAACGCCGAACGAACTCCCCAAAACATCGCGTGGCTGGCGATAATTCTGCCGTTAACTGTGATTATTGAGGCCTTATTATCCACCTCAATCGGCCCGATGCCGAGTTTCTTTAGGGCGCGGGCCACGAGATCGGCGTAATAGGCCCTCATTTCTTCGTAATTTGCGAACTTTCCATCGCGCGGCACAACAAAAGTGTAAGCCAAAGTGTTCATTCCCGTCTGCACGTGCGAGCCGCCGGTAACTCTTCTGGTCAGAAAAAAACTTGAATCGCGCTTTTTTATTATGTCCGTATCCTGTCCGTATCCCAAAACAATGGTGTCCTGCGGAAAACTAAAAAAGCGCACAGCCGCCGTGCGCGTTTCGGGTCTTCTTCCCAGTTCCGCCACCCGCTTAATCAAAAATTCTTCCAGGGCCATTTGCACGTGACCGGGCAAAACCTCAATACCCCAATATTCGTAGGGGAATAGAGTTTCAGCTTTCATACAATGTTCCTCCGTTTCATCAACAAGATACATAAATTCGCTTCGCGAATTCCCCCCTTCCCCTTCTTCTAGGGGGGGGAAGGGGCGCCCGGGGCGCATCATATAACCTCCCCAAGGTTAGCGCCCGCGAAACGAATTTCAGATATATTTTATAGGATTATTCATTTCGCCCCAGCGCCCACTCTTTCAGTTTTTCGTAGGGGGTGGAGCCGCAAATCCATTTACCGGTCTTTGTGTTGTAAAAGAACGGAACTCCGCCGCAAAAATCCTTATCGTATTGGCGCATAATTTCCGCATTTTCGGAGTTATGCCATACCTCCAATTTTTTGGTTGTTATCCCCTCTTCTTTCTCAAGCCGCTTCAAAACCGGTTCCATTTCGCGGCAATGGACGCATTCCGTTCCGTAAAATTGCAGTAATTCATCTGCCATAAATAATATTTGATACGTTAATTTATGTTAGCGGTCAAGCGACCTTTCGCTGTGAAATTGTCAAACTGCCTGTAATTGTTTTATCGCGGCTTCAACGTCCGGCGAAGTAAATATGTGGCTTCCCGCTACCAAAGTATCGGCTCCCGCATCCCTGCACTTTTTTGCGGTTTCAGGATTTATGCCGCCATCAACCTCCAACTTAACATGAGGAAACGCCTGCCGCAATGATTTGATTTTGGCCAGCGCCCCCTCGTTAAATTTTTGTCCGCCGAATCCGGTGGGAACCGTCATAACCAATATAAGATCCAAATAAGACGCGAAGTGATCGCCAAAAGAAGAAAGGCCGGTCTCAATGTTAACGGCTATGCCGAATTCGCCGCCGGAGCGGCGTACGGCCTCCGCCACATCCATAATGCTTCGGCTTGGACCCACGCCTTTTTCGCGCTGGCCCATGGCTTCTATGTGCGCGATAATCCGTTTAACGCCTGCGTTAAGCCATTTTTGAAAATGCTTTTCTGGCTCCACAATCATCAAATGCGCTTCCAAATGCGCCGCAAAATCGCCGGCATTTAATTCTTCGGGATTATTCCAGGTCTCGTTCGGCACGAAAATCCCGTCCGCTATATCCAGCTGAATCCAGTTTACATAAGACTCAACCAGCCGGATCTTGCGCGCGATAGCCGGAAATGTTTTTTCAATGATGACGGGGATGACTTCCATTATAGAAATAAAATGAAAAACTTGTCGCTTTACGCCTTACGTTTTTTCCTCTTCCGCAATCTTTTTTATCCGTCTAATGTGCCTCTCCTCCCCCGAAAACGGCGTTTCAAGCCACATCCTCACCAACCGCTTCGCGGTTTCAATATCCAGCGTCCTTGCGCCGAGCGCCATTATATTGGCATCATTATCCTGGCGCGACATTCTGGCCGAATATTCGTCGTAAACCACAGCGGCTCTGATGCCTCGCACCTTGTTCGCGGCCATCGCCTCGCCCTGACCCGAACCGCAGACAGCGATACCCTTATTTTCGCCGAGATTTTCCGCAACCGCCTTCGCCATCGGGAACATCAAGTCGGGGTAATCATCCCCCGGATTTAATTCAAAGGCGCCCATATCTTTAACCTCGTATCCCAAATCCGCGAGGTATTTTTTCAAATCCTCTTTCATCTGAAACCCGGCGTGATCGGCCGCGACAAAAATCATCATTATTTTATTATCGCATACCAAGCATTTCCGGACAAGAAAAAGCGGCGAAGAAAGATTCTGCGCCGCCTTCTCTGGCGAGGGCCGACTTCGCCGGATGCCTATTATACCCTAGGTTTTTCGCCTTTTGTCTCCTCTGCTTCCTTGAAAATCTGCGTAATTTTTCCGTCAACCAGATCTCTTAATTGCTGCGCCGCGGCCGGATTGACCTCTCTTTTATTCTGCGAGCAAAGTTTTACCGCTATCCAAAAAATATCATGCAAGTCAGGATATTTTGATAAATGCTCGGGTTTGAAATAATCCGCCCACAAGATAAACAGTTCCCGCTTGCATATTTCGGCCCATTCTTCCTTCACGGCAACCAAACGGGCCAACTCATGGTTTTTGTCAATTTCCGTTTTATCCGTTTTGCGCAATTCTTGAATTTTCTGAACCATTTTTGCCGCGGTTTCGGCGGCGACGCTGGCCTGCCTTGTAGTATAAATGCCGCAGGGAATGTCGCAGTGGGCATGGACGCTCTGCGGAAGAAAAAAACTATAAATTATTTTAAGAAAATTAATCATGGCGTATGGATGTATTATTTTTTTAACGCTAGTGCTTTTTTAAGGGTTACCAGCGAAAGTTCGGCGCACTTCAGCCGCGTGAGGCTTAAATTTATACCCAGCAGCTTTTGCATGTCTTCGGCCCCCATTTTTTTTATTTGCGCCGCCGATTTTTTCGCGGCGTAACAGGTCAACAACGAGGCCGCGGCTTGCGAAATTACGCAACCCTTTCCCCGAAATTTAATTTCTTTTATCTTGCCTTTTTTTACAATCCCGGACACTTCAACCATATCGCCGCAAAAATCATTTTCTTCCTCGGCGTGAAAATCTGCGCGGGCTATTTTACCTCGGTTACGGGGAAAACGATAATGGTCTAATATAACTTCTCCGTAAAAGCCGCGCATATCTTTTCCAAGGCTTTAATAAAAATATCAACGTCCTCTTCCGAGTTGTAAATGTAAAGGCTTATCCTTACCGATGCTTCGGTCCCGAGCGCTTCTCTGTGCAGGGGCATTGCGCAATGATGCCCCGCCCTCACCGCAATCCCCTCTTTATCAAGCAAGGTGGCGAGATCGTGCGGATGAATTCCCTTAATATTGAATGCTATGACGCCAACTCTATCTTGAGCCGTCCGCGGCCCGTAAATTTCTATGCCCCTTATGTCTTTCATCTTGTTAAGAACGTATGAAGTTATGGAATGGTCATGCTCCGCAATTCGCCGCATGCCGATTTTTTGCAGATAATTAATCGCCGCGCCCAAACCTATGACTTGCGCGATGCTCGCTGTGCCGGCCTCAAATTTCCAGGGAACATCGTTCCACGCAGTTCTCGCCGTCGTGCTAACTCTTCGTATCATGTTCCCGCCAAAAAGAAATGGCGGCATTTTTTCCAGAATATCTTTTTTCGCATACAAAACGCCAACTCCTGTGGGGCCCAGCATTTTGTGTCCTGAAAACGGGTAAAAATCACAGCCGAGTTTTCCGACGTTTATCGGCATGTGCGACACCGCCTGCGCACCATCAACCAATATCCTTAATTTATTATTTTTTATCCGCAAGTTTCTTGCAATGTTAGCTATTGGGTTTATCGTGCCAAGCACATTTGAAGCGTGGGTTATAGCCACCAGCTTTGTTTTTCTATCTATCAATTCATAAAATTTCTTTACGTCCAGCTTTCCTTCTCGCGTGATGGGCGCCAAGCGCAGCTGCGCGTTTTTTCTTTTACACAACTCCTGCCAGGGAATAAAATTACTATGATGCTCCATTATGGTTGCAACGATATTGTCGCCTCTCTTGATATTCGCCTCGCCCCACGTATAAGCAACGAGATTGATGGACTCGGTCGTCCCTCGAGTAAAAATAATTTCTTCCGGCAATTCGGCCCCGATAAATTCGGCAACTTTCTTGCGCACTCCCTCGTACATTGCCGTCGCCTCTTCGGCCAATTGATATACCCCGCGGTGAACATTAGCGTTGTGTTTCGCGTAAAAATCCGAGACCGCCCGGATAACTTGTTCGGGCTTTTGCGAAGTGGCGGCGGAATCAAGATAAATCAAGGGCTTGCCGTTGATTCGCCGCCTGAAAATCCGGAACTCCCTTTTCAGATTGATGTATTGACCTTTTTTCATTGGCTGGGTCTGGCTGCCGTTTGATTACTTGGTATTCTGTCTCATCTTGGGCCCATTATCCTGGCGTTTGGCCGGATGGCTTGCGTGGGCGGCCTCGCAATGGCAGATGCCGTCCACGATGCACCGGGACCACGAGTGGCTCGTCCGGGACGCGGGTACTTACCAGTTTACCGTACTGGCTCCTGGCGCCTTTAAGCGTTGTGGTTATGGCCATCGTATTGATGGTTATAATCATAAGGGCCCTGCCTTGCGTATAATTGCGCAGGGCCTTTTCTATTTACAGTCCCCGGATTTCCATTCCCATCAACCGATTCAATTCAATAGCATATTCCAGTGGTATCTCTTTAACTATCGGCTCCAAAAATCCCGTCACAATCATTGCCACGGCTTCCTTTTCCGAAAACCCGCGGGAACGCAAATAGAACAGCTGTTCTGAGCCCACCCTGCCGACAACCGCCTCATGGGAAGCCGAAGCGTCCTGTTCGTCAATTTTTAAACTGGGAAATGTGTCAGCTTTTGATTTTTTATCCAGAAGCAAAGCATCACACCTCATGTGGGTTTTAGATCCCTTAGCTCCTTTCGCGATGCGCGATAGCGCACGGAACGTAGAAATTCCTCCCTGCCTGGAAATTGATTTTGAAATGATGCGCGAAACCGTATGCGGCGCCAGATGAATCATTTTCCCGCCGGTATCCTGCGTCTGTCCCTTGCCGGCATACGCAAACGACAGCATTTCGCCTTTGGCTTTTTTGCCCCGCAACACGCAAGACGGATATTTCATTGTTACTTTGCTGCCGATATTGCCGTCTATCCAGCGCATTTCTCCCGCCTCGTCAACCATCGCGCGTTTTGTAACCAAATTATACACGTTATCTGACCAGTTTTGAATAGTGGTATAACGCACCCGCGCTCCCTTTTTTAGGAAAATTTCCACTACGGCCGCGTGCAATGATACCTCGCTGTAAAGCGGCGCGCTGCAGGCTTCTATATAATGCACCTCGCTCCCTTTATCGGCTACAATAAGCGTCCGCTCAAATTGGCCCATCCCTTTGGCGTTGATGCGAAAATATGCCTGTAATGGAATTTCCACGCTCACGCCCGGCGGAACATAGATGAACGACCCGCCGGACCAAACTGCCGAATTCAAAGCGGCAAATTTATTATCGTTAAAAGGAACCGCTTGGCCGAAATACTCTTTGAAAATATCCGGATATTCTTTCAGGGCGCTGTCTGTGTTGGTAAAAATCACGCCTCGCCCCGATAGCTCTTTTCGTAAAGACTGATATATAACTTCCGAATCGTATTGCGCGCCGACTCCGGCCAGCATTTTTTTTTCGGCTTCCGGAATACCGAGACGGTCAAAAGTTTTCCTTATGTTTTTGGGAACCTCGCTCCAGCTTTTCTTTTTTCCTAAAATTGGCTTCGCATAATAGCATATTTCATCAAAATTTATTCCGGAAATATCCGGCCCCCAAACTGGCATCGGCATTTTTTTAAAAGCGCCATAGGCTCGCAGGCGCAATTCCAGCATCCATGTGGGCTCGTTTTTTTGGCGCGAAATTTCCCGGACTACTTTTGGTGAAAGTCCGCGGGGCGTCTTGTAAACCGAGATGTCCGGCATCGCAAACCCGTATTTATTTGAAGATTTTATAACCATGTTTGTCTATTTTGTTTATAAGATTCCTCTCTCCGCTGGCTATAATTCTGCCGCCCACCATAACATGCACCTTTCGCGGCGGCAAATACTTAGCCGTGCGGGCGTTATGAGTAATAACCAAAAGCGAAAGATCGCCGTTTCGCGTTAATGCGGCCATGGCCTTGGTAACACGCAACAAACTTTCCGCATCAAGGCCGGAATCAATTTCATCCAGTATGGCGAATTTCGGCTTGGCTTCCAATAGCTGCAATATTTCCGTTTTTTTCTTCTCTCCGCCGGAAAAACCCAAATTAAGATAGCGTTCCGCGAACTCACGCCCCATGCCGAGCGACAAAAGATTTTTTTCCAGGGCGCTGTAAAAAACGGCAGGTAAGAATACGGCTTTATTATTTTTGACCGCTATGTTCCGCAAAAAAGAGTAAAGCCGTATGCCCTCAAACTCAAGCGGATGCTGAAACGCGAGAAAAAGACCCAGTTTTGCCCGTTCTTCCGGCGCAAAACGGGTTATATTTTTTGCATTGAAAAATAGGGTTCCTTTGGTTACGTCAAAATCGGGATGTCCCATCAGGGCCATTCCTAAAGTACTTTTTCCGGCTCCATTAGGCCCCATCAAAAAATGCGTTTCGCCCTTTTTAATATGAAGGGTGATTCCTTTTAAGATTTCTTTTTTGCCCGAATTTACGTGCAAATTCCTGATCGTCAGCATATTTTTGGAACAAAAAGCCGTTGCGTTACTATATCGTATTCTGTAAAAACAACAAGCCCCCGCCGTTTTCGGCGCAGGACTTGTCAAAATTTTATTTGCGGCAAATATACTACGGAACAATTCGGATATAATCCGTTCCCTCAACGGATCCTCCGTCCAGGGTTTTGCCCTCAAGGGTGACAGTTTGTTGGCCTGCCGGCAAACCGAGCCCGCTCGCAAAATGAACCAGCAGATCTAAATCTCCATCGCCATCAATATCCTTCAGGTCTCCATAATTCCCGCTTTTACCATTAGCTTTCACTGCGATACCCTCCAACGTCAAGGTCGGCACATCTAAGTGCGCCGCGTCAAATATGCCTTCCGTTAAAACGGCTACCGGAATAACGCCTTGCGCGCCGAGATTGACGGTATTGGAATCGTCGTCCGGCTTAACATCTATCAATATCGGCATAAATGTTTCGCCGGGATCCAAAGAATATTCCCTTCCATCTATAACAATTATTACCGGCTCCGGATTGTCCGCAGGGGCGGTAAAGGTTGCCATAACCGGCTCAAAAGTCAAAGTATTTCCGGTATCCACTTGCGATGTCGCAACCGATCCGTCATCCGCGAAAAAAGTAAACTCTATGGGGCCGCTGATGATTTCCGCCGTAACGCTTCCGCACGTTATAACCGTTTGGTTGCCAGCCCTAAGATTAACATTAGTAGCGCCGGCGCAAGCTGAAATTTTAGCCGGCTTTGATCCGCCTCCAGCCGCCGCGGTCGCGCGGACGCCAGATGGACTTGCCACGTCCTGAATGGTTACAGCCTGATCGCCCGGGTCCGTAATACTTCCGGTTGTTGAACCGCCGGACGAAACATCGCTGAAAGCAGCTGAAGACGTAAACGGCTGGACGTCAACTGTGTCAAAAATACCATCGCCATCGGAATCGCCCGTCGCGCTGATAATAGTAAAAAGGGTCTCCGTTACACTCGCCTCCAACATACAAGCGCCTATTGAAATATCCCATATTGCCGCGCCAACAGGCAGTGATAGGACCTCTGAAAAGCTTGTTTCCGCTACCGGATGCATCGCGCCGATCAGAGTATATCCCGTACCGATCGGATAGTCATAGCTGACTGCTATATAGTAATCGTCTGCCCAAACATTACAGTCGTTTCTCCAGCTATCAACGCCGACTATAACGGTAAAAGGTGAGGTGATATACGTTCCCGTAAGCGCGGACGTGCGGCTGTATGTTACGGCGCCGAAAACGGCACTCGGCAAAACTGCGGCAACTAATATTAAAAAGGATGCGGCCTTGATATTCATTTTATTATATTAAATTAATACTGCGGTGGCCCTTTTTAGATTATCTCATCCTGCAACGTCCCGTCAAGTCCGTTGGGCCAAATTCGGCCCTTCGTATTCAAAACAATTATCGCGCGAACGGGACAGGTTTTTCTTTTCATGCGCTTAAAAGGCTTGCACCGCCTTTTAACATAAGAAACGCGCCGAAGGAAATAAGAACAGCCGACGGCATGGAAAAGAAAATAAGCAGAATCAGGATTATACCTCCCGCCACATCAAGCGCGCTTCCCGCGTCAAAAGAATTCAATATGAAAATGCCGCCCTTGATTATTAGGTAAAGGGCGAAAAACAGCATCATCGTAATCGGAATATCGGCGCGCAAAACATTCGCGAAAAAAATAGCGCCCGCCATACAATCGGCAAGGCCTAGAATTTTTACCATATTCAGTACTCTCTTCTCTTGTTAGCCGGAAATCCTTTTTGATAGGGGTGTTTTATTTCTCGGCATTCGGTCACCAACCCGGCAATTTTAATAAGTTCTTTTGGCGCCGCGCGGCCGGTGCAAATCACGTCCGTTTCTTCCGGAACGCGCCGCAATAATGCAACGACCTCTTTAATGCCAATGAGTTTTAGCGCAAGGGCGACATTAATCTCGTCTAAAATAACTATGCCGAATTTTCCGGAATTAATTATCTTTTTAGCGAACGTGAATGTTCGCCGCGCCGCGGCCAGATGCGCCAACCTCGGCAGAGAATCGCCCATAATGCCAACAAACCCCTTTCCTCCTTTGTAGAGCAAAAAAAATTTTCCGAATTTCTTTAGGGACCTTTCCTCGCCAGACTGCCATTTTTCGCTTTTAATAAACTGGACCAACGCCGCCTTCCTGCCGTGCCCGAGGACGCGAATCGCCTGTCCTATGGCCGCGGTTGTCTTCCCCTTCCCATCGCCGGTAAAAACGAAAATCATAAATCGCGCGCGAATAGATTCCTAGCCCTCGGCCGATTTTTTGTCCTGTGGTTCGGCGGCCGACGCGAAAACTGCGGCTGGCTCATTAACCCCCAAATCAACCTCGCACACCCCGCTCACGCATGCCAGTTCTTTTGCTCCGGCGGTTTCATCTTCTCGCTCATACGCAACTATGTTGGCAAAGTCAATTTGAGGCATTTTAGCCGCAAACTCCTCATAGGCCGTCTTGTCTATTTCCTCATATGGCGCCAGCTTATACACATGTTCAAATCTAGGTAAAAACGCGAGCCCTCCTAAAATATCCCAGTTGTTATACAGCCAATTCGCAACCTCAACCCATTCTTTGTCGCCGATTGAGATGGTAACGGACGGATTATGTTCGGTATAATGCTGTTTTACCACTTTCCAATACTCCAATTGTTCAACTGCATTTAGGTCGTTTCGGGATGCGGAACCCGGCGGAGCCGCCACCGGAAATTCAAGCACATACGTGGTAGCGGACTGCTCAAGCTGGCCCACTTCGGGATGATACGGAAATTTTTGGTCGCGCAGCATGTTAAACAAGGGGTCTGAAGCCGAAATCCTGACGCGCCTGATATAAAATGGCGCGTGCCTTGGGTGCATTCCGGACGCCGCGTCAACCAACTGCGAAACCGTACCAGAGGGCTTAACGCAGGTGATAGCGGTTGAACAGCTGATGCCGAATTTCTGGGCATATTCTTTGTTAATTTCTATGGCGCGCTCGCGGAGTTTATCAAAAACCGCGGGGACACGAACCGCGGCGCAATCCCACTGGCCGGTAAGGGAAACGCCGAGCAACCGTTCTTCTTCGCAATTTTTTCTCCATTCGCCGGAAATATACGGAAAATTAGTAAGCGTGGACTGGTATGTGCCGATAATTGTTGCCAGCCTCACTTTTTTCAAAAGAGATTCTTCCGTGTCTTCCGACCGGCACACCACTTCCGACAAATTGCAGAACTGCTTGGAGCGAAGAATGATTTCTCCGCAGGGATTGGATCCGGCCGTCTGCGCATGTTTTTCCAGCGCTTTCCAGCGGCGGGACGGCACTTGCTGGCGCAAACCTCCGCGGTTGAAAATTCCCCGCTCTCCCGATCCGCCCTTGGCCAAAGCCAGCCATTCTTCCATAAATTCCGTTGCGGAAGGCTTACCATTGTAAACGGCTGAATTGTTCGCCATGGAACGTTGAGGCTGGGTAAAGTAAAACTGCCCCTTTTTGGCATCGCGCATTTCAACATCGTCCAAATCTGAAAGCGAAATCAGAGCGGATCTTCTAACTCCGCCCATCACCACCAGCTCTCCAATTTTGCAAACAATATCATGCACATCCAGATTGCTAAGCCGTCGGCCCTGACGGCTCAATATTTTTTCCCGCGCAAAATCCAGCAAAGATTTAAGAGGGGCCGGGCCGGAACTCCTTCCGCCCATCGTCATTAACCGGGCTCCGGCCGGACGAATTTTGGAATGGTCGTATTTTATGTCCTTGCCCCCATACCATGCCTTCAATCCTACGTATAGCGCGGCTCCCCACCCCTCCTTACTGTCTTCAATCGCGTGCGTTGGCAACGTTTCCCCGCCTTGGCGCTTCACTATGGGCAACTGCTGGGCAGTCTGGGATTCCACCGAAAAACCTACGCCCGCGCCGCACATCAGCAAATACATTATTTCTGAAAAATCGCGGATTTCTTTCGGCGCTATAAACGAACAATTGTAGGCCGCAACGTTCGTCGCTCTGGCGGCTTTTCCGGCCGACCACATTAGGCGCATTGACGGCATAATCTCCTGTTTTAAAATGGCCTGCCGGATCTCTTCGCAGTCCTCGCCGGAAAGACGTTTGCCCAAATTCTCTTTCATAAAGTCAACATACCTTCCGACCGTTTCAACCCATGTCTCCCTCCGCCCCTCTTCTTCAATCCACCGCGAATAGGTGCGGAAATAAATAAACTCGGCGAGGCCGTTTCGGAAATATTTTTTGCTTTCGACCACCAGCTGCTTTACGTTTTCGGGAATCACTTTTGTTTTTTCTCGTACCTGGGCCCGCTTGTGGCGATAGAGAATATATGCTTTCGCCGTCTTGGCAAAATCCATCAGAATGAGCGTTTCCTCCACGATATCCTGAATTTCTTCAACTTCGGGGATGTGCTCTTTCGGGAAACGTTTCGCCAATTCCTGCACCACCTTATCGGACACCCGCACCGGGTCCTGCTCCAAGTTTCCCTCGCCCGACGCCTGCATAGCTTTATAAAGCGCGCTTGTTATGCGCGATTGTTCAAAATCCACGATCCGTCCGTCTCTCTTTTTGATTTGCTTGATTTGATGGCTAAAAATCATGTCGTTGGCCGCGCCGCGAAATAAAAAAACGCGTTCAATTAACGCATTGTAGCAGATGCGCTCCGTCCCGCGTCAAGTGCGGGGCGGAGCGCAAATCTGTGGAAAACTTGCTGCGTCCGCTAAATCGCTACGGCAAAAATTGTCTTCATCACCCAACCCAAGAAATATGCCAAGGCGGCGGCCAATCCGCCCACCAGCAATGTTTCGGCGCCCGCCCGCCAGGGACTCTCCGAGGTAACGAAGGTGCGCGCGGCTCCAACGGCGAAAAAAGCCAGCGCGGCAAGAACGGCCGATGCTAAAAATTTGTCAGGGAAATTGCCGAAAAGAAAAGGCAAAAGCGGGAAGCCGCCCGCCGCCACAAACGCGGCGAACGTTGCGAAACCATGCCCGACTGCTTTGGTCCCGTTATCTTCGGGCAAATGAAGCTCTTCCTTCATCATCAGATCAACCCATTTTTTCTCGTCGCGAATGACGATGTCGGTCGCCTGTCTCGCCAATTCCTCGGAAAAACCCCATCTCCGGAAAATGGCGCGCGTTTCCTCTTTTTCCAGTTCTGGAAAATTTTCCGTTTCCCATTGCTCACGTCTTCGCTGGCTGGCGATAAATTTTCTTTCCGACCGCAAGGATAAAAATTTTGACGCGCCCATTGAAAATCCGTCCGCCGCCAGATTTGCCAATCCCAAAATTATCACTATTGCTGGCGAAAACGCGGCGCCGGCGGCCCCCGCGACAACCGCGAAAGTGGTTACAATGCCGTCGCTTGCTCCATACACCGCATCGCCTATATATGTACCCCGCGAAAGCCGATGCCAAACTTCTTCGGCATGCCTATAGTTTTTCCCTTCTGCCAGCGCAAAATATTGCTGCCGTCTTTTTTTTTCCTGCTGAAGAATATTAAATGGGTTTTCCATTTGCCGAGCGAAATTACGAAACGGAAATAATTCGTATTAGTCCTCGTGTTCCGTTCTTTCCACGTCCCAGATTTCTTTGCCGATATATTGTTCTGCCCACGCCAAATCGCGCAAAAGCTGTTCCTCCCGCCTGCTTTCTTCGCTGGAAAGCTCCTTGTTTAATTTTGCCTTTTTAATTATTTGCAATTCGGCATTTATGTCGCGCTTCAAAACGGCAAACCCTCTGCGCACGGATTCTTCAGCTTCCCGCACCTCCCTTAGCCATTCTTTATGCTTTTTCCTAGCATGGCGCGCGTGGGAAATGATGAAGAAAATCAAACCCGCGTTGCCCAGCAAAAGCAATATTGCCAGCAAAAGATATAATGTCTCGTAGCTAAGGCGCGAAGCGCCGAATTGCAAGGCGGTCTGGCGCACCGTCAATTTAATTTGGGGCCCGGGCGGAGAAGATTCTTCCCCAATCTTTGACTGCACCCACAAAAGATAATTTCCCGCCTCAAGAAAACCGGTGTGTCTGTAGAACCAATCGCCCTTGCTATTTGAGGTTACTGTGAAGCTTTGCGCCTCTCCGGTCCGAAGATTCTGCAGATAAATGGTAACCGGAATATTGCCGGCATCGGTCTTTCCGCCCACGTAGAATATCTCCGCGTTTGATATGTTCTGAGAAATGGTTGAAACGTAAGGCGGCGAAGAAATAGCCGTATCGGCGTTCGTTGCGCCAATGATGCCAAAAAACAAGGGCATGGAAACGGCAAGCAGCAGCCACAACGGCATTGTTTTGCCATATTTCTTTCTGTACTCCTGCAGTTCCTCAAGCTGGCGCTGAACTTCGGGCGCCATTGATTTTTGCTGCTGCAGAGCATCCACGCGGCGATGAGCCTTCCAGGCGAATACAGCGCCCCCGACCAGCACAATAGTGACAAAAATAATTATTATCCATGACCATATACTTAAAAAGGCGTACTCCAGCGGAGTTACGATTTTAATTCTCCTAACCGCTTCTCTGGTATTTCCCGCGTTGTCAAACGCTCGGACAATTACATCGTAGGTTCCTCGTTCGTTAAGGCGCAGAAGCTGCGGGCTTCCGGCCTCTATAAACATTGTTTGCTCCGCGGCCTCAACAGACTGCGGCACCAGGGCAATAACCGCGTATTCATAGTGGCTTAAACCAGAATCTTTATCGGTTGTGCCCCAGCGCACCACCGGGCTTTTACTCACGGTTGTAGGGGCGGGATCAACCGCGATGGAAAATTCCGCGGGCGGATCAATATCTACGTTAACCGCGAAATGAGTTGTTCCGCCCCATGCGCCTTCTCTTAATGCCTTAATATGAAAATAGTGCGAGCCGCTTGAAAGATTTCGATAGGCAACATTCATTTGCGTGCCCTCGGAAATATCGTCTGGGATTTCCACGGGCTGATCGCTTAGACTATAACTATAGCCTTGCACGGGATTGTCATTGGCCCAGCTTAATACCGCCGTGGAGTTTGCGTACCACTTAACTTGGTCCGAATGCGTTTCGGAAGCCACAATGGGGCCGGCCGGCGGCGGCAAAACCAAGGCATAAACTCCGCCCTGAGTATCCTGTAAAACATCGGTTCCTTTTCCGTCGTTCGCCAGCACCCGCGTTGCGTCGCTAAACCTTACCGCCGTAGTTCCCATCCCCTTGACGCGAAAAGTTAAAGTTGTCACCAGGCCGTTACTGGTGGTAACGCCGCCCGGCATGCCGCCCTGCAAGCGAATCTCTCCGGTTTGATTGTCGTAAACCGGCTGGGCGGTCCATACGCTGATAATGGACTTTCCGGCTGATGGCGAAACCAGCTGCAATTTGTCGGCGGGAAATTTTAGCGAAATATCCAGAGTATTCACCGATTGTTCCGCGGTATTCAAAAAAAGCGACACCTGAAAGGTGCTGTCTATCTGAAAGGTTCCCGTAGACGGACTTAAACTAAGGGTCGCGGCCGAAGCCGCGCCGCCAAAAAAAGTAAAAAACGCTAGTCCTAATAAAAAGATAAGATAATATTTACAGTCTCTCATTTAAATTAGTTTCTTGAACTGTTCAACCATCGGAACCTGCTCGGGATCTACCCCGTAGGCTTGCGCCAAATAGAAAGACGCCCAATCGGCGACCAAAAGCGAAGAAAATATTTTATGAAATATGTTTACGCCTTCCAGCTCTTGAATCTCAATTTTAAAATTGCGACTCTTCAAAAGCTTTGCCAAAACTTCCATGCGCTTTTGAATACGCGGGTGATCGTCGTTTGAATCTTCTAAAAGTATGAAAATAAATCTTTCGGAAAGATTTTTTGTGGTATCGTTAATATCAAATCCGGTCATTTCGTTATGATTTAATTCTGGAAATGCGTTACAGAAAGCGGGTATCTTTCCGGTTTCGTTGAATTTTATTTTCCAATTGTATGCGATAGGATAATTGCGTTCGGATGCGTAAATAATGGGGATATATCCCTTTAACCGTTCTGCCAATTCCCTGCCCCTATCCTCCAATTCTTCCGCGCGCAGAACCTGCAAAGAACGCCCGAATCCGACAAGCTCCCGCAGGATCTCGTCTTTACCCATAAGTTTCAATAACGCTTTTACGGAAAAACCAAGGGCTGACCTCGGCTGAATGCCCGTATCCGGAAGTTGAACATAAGGAACGGCGTCACGTTTCGCTATTTCCAAAAGCCTCCCTCCAACCGCGGCAACGCCGCGGCTAATCCGCAATTTGGCCGCGGCGTTATACACGTCTAAGGTTTCTTCCGTATTTCCGGAATACGAACTGCAAATAACGAAACTTTCGGCTAATTCATCGGTGGAAAGCGGGGGCAAGCCGTAATCTTTGTGCACTGTCAGCCGCAACGAGGGATCCAGCATGCGCAAAAGATCGGCCGCCAAATGCGAGCCTCCCATTCCGGCAACGACAAAACGGTTCGCACCTCGGGGCAAACGGTCCTTGTTTTCCAGTTTAGGCTCCCAAATCAGTTGCTGCGGAAAATTAAGAAACGCTTCGCGCATATATTTGGTTTTACTCTGTCATTCCATTCCTCTTTCCATTATATCATATTATCACCCGTGCGCGGTGTGGAACACCCCCCTTCGGAGGGGATCCTGCTTATTACTGGGTAGATGTGGCGTTGCCCGTCCCAAATCTTGAATTGATTTGTTTTCGCAGTTCTTCAATTTGCTTCAAAATATTCTGAATTTTCTCATTAATCTCACTTCTAACCTTCAAAACCGCTTCATTATTCAATATATTGCCGGAACCAAAACCTTTGACCACAACACGGGCGGCGTACAACGTGCCCGACTCAATGCGCCCGGACATTTCAATGCGGTCGCCAACTTGAATATCGGCCAACGTGCGGCCGGTCCCCCTCGTAATCTTTGCGGTCGCAACATTTACGGCAAGACCGTTTACCGAAATAGTGGTTGAAGATCCGTTTACTGCGCTGACCGCGCCCTTTAATTCAAATTTTCCCTGGTGGGCCGGAAGCGCGTTAACGTTTACGGGACTGACATCTTCAACATTATCTCCGGTGGTTGTGCCGGTTGAGGTCGTCGCGGTATCGTCGGTTGCGAAAACAAGTTGACCGGCTGCCAATAAGGCCGCTACCGCAAAAACGGCGATAAAACTTGCCGCTAAAATTTGTTTTTTCATGCGATGTGTTTAGGGTTGATTTATACACCGACCTTTACTCCATCTCGGGCAGACCGTGCAATCCCTTAATTTTCTGCGCGATTGCCTCTCTGGATATTTCCTCATAGCGCAGGAGTTCATCGGGCTTCCCGCTTTTCGGCGTTTTTCTCACGGCGAGCAGATGGACTTTGGCGCCTGTGCCCGCCAGCGCCGAGGCGACCGCCTCTCCCAATCCCCCTTCCGCGAAATGATCTTCTACCGTGATTATAGCATCTGTCTCTTTCGCTGTCCTCAAAAGTGTCCCTTTGTCAATGGGTTTTACGCTGTAACAATCTATCACCCGCGCCGCAATGCCTTCTTTTTCCAATTCGTCCGCCGCGGCCAAAGCTTCAAAAACAGTTATTCCGGCGGAAACAATGGTAACCTTATCATCCGCGCTTTTTTTCAGAAGTTTACAGCCGCCGATAGGAAATTCTTCGTCCTTCTCATAGATAATGGGCGTATCTTTTCTTGTGGTACGAATATAAACTATTCCCTCTGCCGCCGCGGCTTCTCGGACCAGTTTTTCGCAGGAAACCGCGTCGGCCGGATATAAAACAGTACTCCCCAAAATCGTGCGGAACATAGCTATGTCTTCCAGCCCCATTTGCGAAGGTCCATCCTGCCCGATTGAAACTCCCGCGTGCGAGCCGCAAAAAACAATGTGCGCGTTGGAATATTGGCTCATGCGAATTTGGTCAGAAGCCCGCGTAAGAAACGCGGCGAAGGTGGAAACAAAGGGCAGTTTGCCGCGCCTTGCCAGTCCCAAAGCCGCGCCTACCATATTTTGCTCAGCGATAAACATTTCAATAAACTTGTCGGGGTGCTCTTTCTTGAATATCTCCGAAAAGGTGGAATTGGAAACTCCGGCGTCCAAAACAATCATATTCTGAAATCCAGAAAAAATATTCACCAGCGCATTTCCGTATGCTTTTCTCGTTGCTACCATTTCACCTTTTTTATATTCCGCGGCTCCAAATTGAACTTTGCTGGTTTTAGGTAGGGCATTCGGTTTTTTTGTCTGCTTTTCAGGCTTATCTATCGCGCCGCTGACATCTTTTTTTATATTACCAAGTTCCCCCAAAGCCGCTTCCAATTCATCCCGGGAAAGCGCTTTGCCATGCCACCCATCCTTATTTTCCAGACAAGATACTCCCCTGCCTTTTACCGTGCGAGCGATAATCATTACCGGCCGGCCGCGTTTTTCAAAAACCCGCGCGTAGGCCTCGCTGATTTGCTGGAAAGAATGGCCGTCGCGCACAACAATCGTTTCCCAACCGAAAGCGGAAACCCTATTTCTGTAGGCGTCAAGGTCATAAGCAAGCATTGTTTCTCCTGTTTGGCCGAGGCGATTCACGTCAATAATGCCCACGAGATTGTCCAGGCCATAATACGCGGCCAACTGCATCGCTTCCCAATTGGAACCTTCGGCCATTTCGCCGTCGCCGAGCAAAACATAAATACGGTTATCGCGATTATCCATTTTTGCCGCCATAGCCATGCCGACTCCCGCGGAGAGACCCTGGCCCAAAGAACCCGTAGCAACATCAACATAAGGAAACGCGAGCGACGGATGACCCTCAAGGCGGCTGCCAAACTCGCGAAGGGTCAGCAATTCTTTTTCGCTTATTTTGCCGGCGGCCGCCCACAAGGCATATAAAAGGGGTGAGGCGTGTCCTTTGGAAAAAATGAGGCGATCGTTATCGGGATTTTCCGGGCGGTCCGCGTCGTAACGAAAAACTCCGCCGAAAAACAAGGCGCACATCAATTCAACCGCCGAAAGAGCCGATGTTGAATGCCCGGATCCCGCCTCGGTGGTTGAAATAAGAATATAATAGCGAATAAGCTTGGAGAGCTCCTGGAGCTTCGTCATTGATAGAAATTTAAAGCAGCCGCCCGATTGCCTCTATGTGTTTTATAAGCGTTGCAACGTAACCCATTTCGTTGTCATACCACGATAGTATCTTCACCAAATCGCCGTCCACAACCCGCGTGAAGTTCAAGTCCGCGATGGCGCCGTAAGATTCTCCAATGATGTCGGCGGAAACAATTTGCTCTCGCGTCGTCTTCAAAATTCCCTGCCAGCGCGGGGATTTTGCGGCCTTTTCCAGAATTTCATTTATTTCCTCGGCTGAAGTTTTTCTTTTTGCGATGAAAGTAATGTCGGCGACTGAACCGGTTATGGTCGGAACGCGAAAAGCGATACCGTCAAATTTTCCGGCCAGTTCTTTTACTGCCCGGGTTACGGATATGGCGGCTCCGGTACTGGAAGGAATTATACTTTGCGCCGCGGCTCTTCCGCGCCTAAAATCTTTTCCGTGCGTAGGACCATCTACCAGATTTTGCGTTCCGGTATAGCCGTGGGTTGTGGAAAGCATCGCTTTTTTTACGCCGGGGTTTTCTTTAAATATTTCCAGCACCGGAGAAACCGCATTAGTGGTGCAGGAACCATTGGAGGAAATTCTGCAGGATTTTAAATCTTCTTCGTTAATGCCCATTAAAACGGTTTTGCCTCCGCCGTCATCATCGTCCTTTGCCGGTGCCGTAATTACCACCCGCTTTGCGCCGCCGTCCAAATGGACTTTCGCTTTCGCGAACGATTCAAAAGCGCCCGTCGCCTCTACGACAATATCAATTCCGAGCCTGCCCCACGGCAAATTAGCCGGCTCTTTTTCCTGAAACACTTTAACCGCTCTGCCGCCAGCCAGCAATTCATCTCCCCTAGCCTCCGCCGATTCCTTAAACCTGCCGTAAACCGTATCGTATTTTAAGAGATAGGCAAGATTATCAACATTGCCCAAATCGTTTATGGCGACAATTTCAAAATTTTCTTTTTCCCAACCCTTTCGGAAAAATAGCCGGCCGATTCGGCCGAAACCGTTGATTGCTATTTTTACCATAACGACACCGATAATACGTGAATTGCGCACGAATGACACGAATGTGTAATCCGTATGCAATACGTATATCTTATTAATTGACTTTATCTTTATAATACCAAACAAGCGGCAGGTTGCAAAAGCGCGCGCGTACAAATCTGTACGCGCGCGCTTTTAGGATAGCGGCATGACTTCCCAGCCGCCGTCCTTTGTGGTGTACTCCGGGTTCGCTATGCGGCGAACGCAAATGCGGCTCAATCATATGATTGAGCCGCATTTTCTATTTTTCTGTATTTCAATATAAGAACTTACTAAAACGTCAAACTATACGCCCAGGGTTCCGGAATTGCCAATGCCATCAACGCGGCTCCCAGCAAGGCCATATTCTTCAAAAACTGCACCATTTCCATCTGTTTTTGCATGGGATCCTGAACCGTCCAAAAGTTATGCATCGTAAAAGATACCACCGCCAAAAAAACTACGACCAAAAGAATCGCGTATTGCACGTATACCCCGAGCAAAATTCCCAGACCGCCAAGCAGAATCAACAATCCGGACAATAGCACGGCGTACTTTGGCGAGGGGACTTTCTTTGAGCCGGCGTACTGCGCCATCATTCCGGTTTTGGTGAAATGATTTAGGGCGTTCAAAACAAAAAATCCGCCGTAGACAACTCTGCCGAGAAGAAATAAAAGTTCATGCATAATAATATAAAATCGTTTAAATCGCGGGCGACCTTTGCGCTTTATGGGTCCAAAAGCGATATTTGTCGGGCATAGAATCCAGCAAAAGAGCCAATGCTGACGCCAGCAAACCGATATCCCGCACGGTGATAAGGTTAATGCCAACGACAGTTAATACAAGGGATAAATGCAGAACCCCCACGAGCGCCGCAATCCAGGTAAAAACACCTATCAGCATAAAAAACCCAACTGCTATATCCAAAAATGCCGTTGCAACCAATGCTCCGGACGGAGAAGGCGCAAAAAAACCAAGAACGTCACGCACCCACCACAGAATCATTCCGCTCCAACCTTCAGGATCGCGCAATATTAATATACCAATCCACAGAAAGGTGATTCCCGTGCCGACTCTTAAAATATGAAATGACGCTTTTTCCATTGTTTCTTAGAAAATGGCCAGGTTTGTAATCAATACGATAAAGCCCATCAGAAAAGTCGTTATTGCCGACATCAAACACCAAAAACACCAAGCTTTAATAACGCGCCACTGAAGATAAAAAAGGGAAAGCGACATGCCCATTCCTCCCAGAATAACAATTTTCAGAAAAATCTCTATCACTTGCAACCACGGCCGCACTAGTGCGCCGTCTATCACCAGCGATCCGTTCAAAACAATAACTGCGGCGTAGAAAAGAAATCCCAAAACATCGTTGGGAATGCCCAAAAGCGAATTATATTTGCTCTCCAAGACTTTGGCGCAGTCTTCGCCGATTACGCACACCGGGCGAACGCCCGCGCGGCGTTTTTGAATCAAATACGACGTTTCGCTTATCCCTATTGCGGCTATCGTAAATAAAAGCGCGTGAGGAGTCATCTTGCGGCTATTCCGCCTTGAAATTAAACACCATTCCGGATTCTTTATGTCCCGGCACGGAACAGATCGCCGTCAACGGATAATCTCCGGGCTCCGCGGGAACAGTAAACTGCATGATCTCGGTTTGCCCGCGCGAAAGGCGCTTTGTTTTTATGCCCAATTTTTCAATAGATAAATCGTGGGGGTAGTTTCCGTTGTTAACCACCGTCAGCCTGACCGTCTGGCCGCGCTTCACGCTGATTTCGTTCGGGGAAAAAGCAAACTCCGTAGCCGTTACCGTAACTTCTTTCAGGGGCAGTTGTTCTCCGCCGGTTGCCGCCTGATTTTCGCCGGTATTTGCGCCCCCCAGAGTTTCGTTTGTCGGCGTTGATGCTGAAGCCTTCCACATCAGGTATCCGCCGGCCGCAATCACTATTACAATAACGAAAATTATTATTTTTTTGTCCATTTTCATATTTTTTGATTTTATGAATTAGTTATTAAATAATTGCTTTCGTGACCTTTGCGCCTTTTAATATATATTCTGACGCCGAAAGCGCGGCCTTTACCGCGTCGCCGACAGCAATATTGTTTTGCTTGAAAGGATCGTCTGTCGCGTCCCCCGCCGCAAAAAAACCGGCGCAGGAAGTCGTGGCGTATTTTGAATCAATTTTTATATGCCCCCACTCGTCCATATCAACCAAACCTTTCAGCATTTCCGTGTTTGGAACCGAACCTATTTCCACAAAAATACCCTGAATATCCAGTTTTTTTTCTTCTCTTGAGACCCGATCATTATATTTTAGCCCGGACACGAACTTATCGCCGAAAATTTCTTTCGTTTCGGCATTAAAAACTATCGCGGCTTTTGCACTCTTCTCTATTTTTTCTTTGGTAACTGGATCGCCCTTAATGGCGGATGAAAATTCCAACAAGTATATTTTTTTTGCGTAGGGCAAAAGATCTACCGCCGCTTCCAAGCCGGCATTTCCTCCGCCTATCACCGCAACCGCCTTGTCCTGAAACAGCGGCGCGTCGCAAGTGGAACAGTAAGAAACTCCTTTGCCGTCGTATTCTTTTTCGCCGGGAATGCCGAGTTTTTTTCTTCTTGCGCCGGCGGCAAAAATAACCGTTTTCGCCAGATATACTCCTTTGTCGGTCGCTACTTTAAAAATATATACGCCCGGCGGGTAGCAAACTCCCGTTTCCTCGTCGCAGCCCTCTTTGGATACGGCAACGGCTTTTTCCGGCAGTCTTACATCAACAATATCCGAAAAACTGCGAACGTGCCTTTCCAGTTTTTGGGCCAAGTCGTAGCCGGATATATGCGGCTCCCCAATCCAGTTTTGCACATCGGCAGAAACAATGGATTGCCCGCCAAATTCTTCAGCGATTAACAGGGTTTTTAATCGTTTGCGGGCGGTGTATACCGCGGCCGCGGCTCCGGCCGGCCCGCCTCCTATAATAATGACTTCGTACACTATATTTTACTCTAAACTTAAAGTTTTAATTATTGATTAATGCCGCGCTATTCAAATATTATTTCTATCTGGTCGCCATCGCGCATTATGTAATCAGCGAACCGGTCGCTTGGCTGTCCATTCACGAACATTTTAAGCTGTCCGTCCTGCCCGCTGCAGTTGTCAAAAATACACTCGCCGTCAAATCGCTTGCCCCATACCGCGAAGAATTTTCCAAGCCGCGCGTCATTTTCCGTAACGCGCCCGGCGAATTCAAGATGTATGATACCGTCGGCCTCGTGGGTATGTATGGGACTTTCCGTAGCGCCCAAGCCGATGCCGGCCGGAATTTCCTGTTCCTGCCCTTTAATTTTAATTGAAAGATGAGGGTGCCAATGTATGCCCGACGTGGAGAGCTGCTCATTTTCGCGAACCGCTACCCGCGATGCCGTCTTTCTGATGTATATCGCGCCAGCAAGGATAACCAAAAACAAAATGAGCAAGATGGCCGTTCTTTTGCCCATTTTTTTAAGGGCGTGCGCTTTCGCTTCTTTTTGCCGCTCCGCTTCCTTTTGCCGCTGTTTTAATTCATATTCCTCTTTTTGCATATTGCGAAATTGCCTTATTGTTAGGCGCCGCACCCTCCGCCGCCCTTGGCGGGAGGAGGAAGCACTTGATTATCCTGAAGATATTTATGCACATTTGTCGCCCAGCCTGACGCGCTGGAAAAATCTTTGCTCATAGCCGTTGCCGGATCCACGTTTTCCCAATCGGTATTTTTAGCCGTTTTGAAATACAGTGCGGTTTCTATATACTGCTGGGGAAACCAGAAAGAGTTGAAAGCCAGCGCCTCGCGGTAAAGTTCCTGCTCTGAAAGCCCTTGCGCGGCCCCCAACTGCAAAAGGCCCAGCACCGCTGATCCGTGATTGCAGTCCTGAAAAAAAGTTGAATTATTACAGCAGGGCCGATATGTGTTTTTGGCAATTCGCGTAACAAGCCCTTCCTGCTCGGGCGTAAGTTGGACGATATCAAACTGGTTGAAATACGCTCCCCCGCTCTTTTCTTCCCCCAAGGTCCAGCCGCCGGTGGACGCAAAATTGAAAAGCGAAGGGCCGTTAACCGGACTTTCTTTATTGGTTTCCATGTGATTTGAAAGCCCGAGAGCCCAAAGAAGATTCACGTAGGTTTGCGCGTTCTGCTGTGAAAGAACGACGGGGGCGTTCACCGGGCCGTCAAAGATATTCTGAAACTCCGCGGGCAAACCGCCCCTCTGCGCGTACAACTCTTCAAACTTTTCGCGGCTTATAACTCCGTTTTGAGCCAGCTTAAGGATGCTGTCGCCCAGCACGATTTTCGTTTGAAATCCCTGCGGAGGTAAAACTCTGTCCGCAATTTCGGCCGTCAGCTCATTCTGTCCGTTTCCGGTTTGTGCGGCGGAGGATGCACCGCCCGCAATACCGGCTGGTGCCGCGGCAGTATTATTTTTAGCGGAGGCCGCCGCGAGATCGCTGAAAATCGGTTCAACCCTTAGCATATTCCAGCCCGCAATGCCAAAAAGGAAAATAAGGCCTGCCAATAGATATGCCGCCGGAACGTCGGATGGCCGAAAAGAAGCATCTTTGGGTTCGGGGCATACGTCGGCATCTCCGCAGGAAAACCTTTTTATATCGCGCATATTAATCCAGATCGGAACAGCCAGCAGAGCAACGGAAACTGCTTTTAATTCCAGCCCGGCCAAAGGAAAGGCCGCAATTCCGCCAGCAATTCCTATGGCGGCCAGAAGAATTGATCCGCACGTCGGACAGGCAGAGGCAAAAATGCTGACCATAGAACCTAAACCGGTACCGCCGCCTCTGCCCCATACTTTAGGAGGGCCGAACTTTCGCCAGCGATAAACCCACAAAGCAATATTCGCTCCGAAAAGGATAATTGCCGCAAAAGTGAGAATAATGTAGGGCCAAAAATAAAATGGCTCGTTTTTGGTGTTTGAAACTAAACTGTCAATATTTGAATTAAGCAGAAGGCTCCAATACAAGACTAACGCGAAACCCAGCGAAGCCGCGACGGCGATGAGGCCATAAAATACGGCGGTATTTATTCCGCCCATGGCGGGTTCGGATCTTGCGACGGCTTTCTGCGCCGCGCCGCGAACGGCATGAGCGGTTATCGCTACACTGCAAGCGCCTTTTTCTTCGCACCACTCTTCACATCTCTCCGCCCATTTTTTATCATCGTACTCAAACCCGCACACTCCGCATTGATAATATTTTTTTTCTTTGATTGCCATACGTTTTTTTATGAATATTAATTTTGTTTAAGCTAACGACTTTTTATTTTTATTCTGTGCTTATCAGTATAGCGTCTGCCTCCGTTATCCGTCAATAAAACAAGGTAGAGCCGAAACAAATGCTGGACTTTCTAATCTTACCATGTCTGCCGCCAAATGAAAAAGGCGCTCCGCGTCTGCGAAAGCGCCTTCCGTTTATTTTAACGGAACCGGAAAGAATGTGAAGGAAGTTTATTTTGCGGCCGCTTTTTTCTGTCGCTCAAAATCACGTTCGCCCGTATCACGGCGGGAACAAAATAGCGGGGAGGAACATATAAACCTTCCAGCGATGTTCCCTGACAGGTAAAACCTATCTTTCGGGCATGACCGTTTGAATCCGGCGCAAAATGAATTTCGTACGGCCCCGATCGTATGATAACGCGGCCGCGCTTGTCCGGACCCTCAACAACTTCAATTGCCGCCGGAGCCACGGTCCACTCCGATTCTCATTCTCAGCTCAGCGAACACATTTCTATTGTGCCTCTCTATAAACATCCCCATTAGCATAGTAAACGCCGCGGAAACGCATAGACCGGGGTGCCCCTTAGTGAGAAGACATACACGCAGTTTTTCGTCGCAATATGGCATTCCGGGCCTATGATTTTTAATGTGGTGATGCAAAGCCGGCGAAAGCAAAAGCTCTATGCTTATTCCTTCTACCTTCCTTTTGCGCACTGCCTATCTTCTCCTCCTTCTAATTTTTTGGCGAATGAACCATATACCTTATAGCATGCCGGTATTTTCGTGTCAACCCCCTAAAACCCTTTCGCGCTGGAAAGCCATTTGCCGTGCTCGCAGTCTTGGTTGTGGGCCGGCGGAGTATTCTGGCGCAAAAGCGAAACGGCCTCGGCGAACACTTCGGGCACATAAGAAGTATCCGTATCTATTATATGAAGCTCTTTGCGGAAAGGCAGTTTATCCTCAAAACCGTTATTTTTGTCCACCACGTAAAAAGCCAGAAATCCTTTTCTCATCGTCTGATAGCCGTTACGCTCCAGAAGGTGCGTATAAATATCCATTTGCAGCTGAAAACGATCATATACCTTAGCCACCGCGCTACCAGTTGATTTATAATCCAGCGGCGCCAGTTTTTCATCCTGCACCAGAACATCGTCAACCGCTCCAAAAAGCGTCGCGTCCAGTTTCGGATCGTAATAACGAATACCCTTAAAATTGCTGCGCCACTCATTTAATAATTCTTGGTTCGGAAAAAGTTTTACCGGAATATTGCCGGTCAAAAGCAAAGGATGCAGCTCTCCTTTTGCGCGATAACCGTCAAATTCCTGTTTCAAGAGGACGTCCACCGCGGAGTTTAGGGCATAAGGAAATGGCTGGGGCCGGCGAATACCCATACGTTTATCCAGCCAAAAACAAAGCCGGCATTCGTAAAAAAGATTAAGCGAGTTCGGAGAAAGCTGGATTGGTTTATTGTTTGGCATCAGCGCCATATTATCACAGATTTAAACAAAGTTTTTGAGATAAAACTCTTTGCAACGGCATTTGCGGGCGGTGCATATGGTCCGGCCGTAATTTTGCAAAAGATAAGCGCCCTTTAGCCAATATTTTTTGGGCCACAGCCGCATCAAATCCTGTTCTATCTTATCTGGATTATTCTCGGTTGTCCAGCCAAAATGCCGGGCCAGACGCCGCACGTGAGTATCAACCGCAATGCCATCAATAACGCCGAAAGCTATGCCCAAAACTATGTTAGCGGTTTTGCGGCCCACGCCCGGCAGTTTAACCATATCCTCCATCGTCCGCGGAAGTTTCCCCCCGAATTTATCCTGAATAATTTTTGCGGCGGCAATAATATGTTTTGCCTTTGTTCTGTAAAATCCGGCGGGTCTTATTTCCCGCTCAAAAATCCCGAGGTCTGCTTTCGCGAAATCGCGCGCGGTTTTGTGTTTTTTGAAAAGTCCGGCCGTCACCTCGTTCACTTTCTTATCGGTGCACTGCGCCGAGAGAATCACGGCAACTAAAAGCTGTATTGAATTGGAATAACTTAAAACGATGCGCGCCCGGGGGTTATGCTTTTCCAAAATCTGAAGTATTTTTAGCGCTCGTTTTTGCGCTTCCGCAAAATTTTTCGCCATTCTAAAATTGTAACAGTAAGCCCGCAAAACAAAAAGCCCCGAATGGTGTCCGGGGCTTCCTCTTTAATTCGCGCCGTTGCGCTCAAATATCTCACGGAGTTCTTCCGGTTCTTTTATCTGGTATTCAGGGTGCGCGGCTAGCCACGCCAGGTACTGCTCGCGGTGAATCCAGAGAAAATCAAACAGCGCTCCCGGAATAAGAAAAAGCGGGGCGAGGTGCCGGCGAAATTCCAAAATGCCGAGTTTTTGCAGAACGCGTTTTCGCGCCAAGAGTTCATCCTTGTGCTCGGCGATGTATCGCGCGGCGGATCTGAAAGAGCTGAAAACATGGGCAAATTTTGTGAGACCGGCTCCCATAATCTCTTTCATATGCGGCGAATAATCGCCCTTTTCCATCTGGCGCAAAACGTCCAGCACCCAATCGTTCATCATATTAATCGGCTGGTTGATGATCACAAAAACCGGAATGCCGCATTTTGCCGCGCAGTAAAGTTCGTCCAACGTTCCGCCCTTTTCCACGCCGATCTGCCAATACAAAATAACGAAATCGGAATGGAGCACGCCCCTTCCGATGTCGGCCAGCCGTATTTTCCACATTTCTTCGTGGAATGTTTTCCACTTGCCGGTTCGCTTCCAGCCGTCGCGTTTAACCGCTATGGCTTCGGGATCCATGCCGGTCAGTTGCTCCTCAACCGTTATCGGGTTAAAGGCGCGGATTCCGATGGGCCGCAGGAGCTTATCCATGTCCCGCCGCCACATTTTTCCTCTTTTCCACGCATATTGAATTGCGCCGATATAATAGCATATCAGCTTTTCGGTTCCGTCTTGTCCGTTTTGGTTCGGCACCGTTTCCTACCCCTTTTTGAATTGAAAAGGTTCAGCATAAAACCCTCTCTACTTTATTTTATTGTCGCAAACAAACACAAAGAGCGCAAACAAGCTTTGTGTTGAAAACCGCAATAGAGTTTGCTAGACTTATTTTGCAGACCCAAAAAAACCGGGTCCAAAAATATTTTAAGCGCTCTTTAAAAGTAAAAGGAGGGTAATTGTTTAATGGACGCGGGGGAAATCATCACGCGCGGCGAAACGGAACAGCGCATTGAGTTTTGGCAGCGCGGCCTGTTGGAAGAATACGACTGTTCTTCCGTTTGCGAGCTTGAGTTCCGCTTCGGCATCGGAGGGCCTCATTGCGGAGGAATTTGGAGCAAAAGCGATAATGAATTGCATGAACGTTATCGCAACCTCATTGACG
>Ga0155388_136_pt4 | contig 31040 bp, 29 predicted proteins | sample RifCSPhighO2_02_FD_106356 | JGI IMG/M metagenome (GOLD analysis project Ga0155388, IMG submission 106356) | Candidatus Wildermuthbacteria bacterium RIFCSPHIGHO2_02_FULL_47_17
AATAGAAACCAGCCAGCGACATTCTAACATTCTGCAGAATGTTAGAATGTCCGGTAACTCTATCTTCGGTGGAAAGTTAAATGATAGCTATTTGGTGCCGATGGCCGGCGGGCGGGATTCCATCGTTGGCGCGGAATTGCTGAAAAAAAGAGGTAATTCATTCAACAGTTTTTCGGTAAATCCAAGCAGAGAGGCGAAAGCCGTAATAAAAATCGCCGGCATAAAAAATCCAATAATCGTTCGCAGAAAAGTTGACCCGGCGCTGCTAAAACTCAACAAGAAGGGTTATCTGAACGGCCACACGCCCCTCACTTCGGTGCTGTCGTTTTTGGCTGTGTTCTGCGCCGCGCTTTTTGACTTTAAATATGTAGCGTTTTCAAACGAAAAAAGTGCCGATGAAGGCAATCTAAAATATTTGGGCCGCGAGATAAACCACCAATATTCTAAAAGTTCGGAATTTGAAAAAAAATTCGCCGCATACGTCAAAAAATATCTGGCCGAAAGCATAAATTATTTTAGCTTGTTAAGGCCGTACACGGATTTGGAAATTTCGCGAATGTTTTTGAAGCACCCCAAGTATTTTAACTCGTTTTCCAGTTGCAATAGGGGAGTAAAGTTAGGCAAAAAATGGTGCGGCGAGTGCCCGAAATGCTTGTTTGTTTACGCGACGCTTTATCCGTTTTTGGAGAAACGAACAATGCTGAAAATTTTCGGCGGCGACCTTTTTGAAAATAAAAAGCTATTGCCGATAGCGCGCGCTTTGATAGAGCCGAATAGGCCAAAACCCTTTGAATGCGTTGGAACAAAAAAAGAAAGCCGCGAGGCATTTCGTTTGAGCAGGGCAAAAACGGAGAAAAACGGAAGGGTACCCTATTTGCTAAGAAGCATTTAAATAATAAGGCCCCAACTTTACGGTTGGGGCCTTAGGATCACGCAGGCCTGACAGGCCTGACAGAACTGTCAACCAATATCTCGGTTGGCAGGACCGAGGTGCGGTACCGTCGGCCATTCCATCGGACGAGAGCGATAAGCTTGGCGGGTCTAATAACCCGCATCAGCGGCTCACCGTCGTCGGCAATGATTGGCTTCCCGTCCTTGCCGAGGACGGGCGTGACCTTCGCCGGCTCGCCCTGGTAGATGCTCAGAACGGTTCCGAACATGAACCGCCCGGGCTGTCCAGAGGTTTGCTGACGATGATACTCACGGACATCGCCCGTGAGCGGTCCCCAGCTGACGGTCTTAACGGGAATACCCGGCCGACCGCCATCGGGCACCTCCACCCTTATCTGCATCCCTTCCTTTATTTCGGCCATTTTAATACCTCCTTTCAGATATTTCACCGAAGTTAATGGCCTACACCGAGATGATATCATATAATAAAAAATTTGTCAAGTCCATAGGGGATAAACGTATCCTTATTCTCGGTTTTGGACGAGAGGGGCACGGCACGTTTTTGTTTTTGCGAAAAATATTCCCACATAAAACCTTTGGCATTGCCGACCAAAACCCCAAACTGGTGAGGTTGAACCTCGGTAGATTGGAAACGGTTCGTCTGCATCTGGGAAAGCGGTATCTCGGGGCGATAAAAAACTACGATGTAATCATAAAGTCGCCGGGGATCGCGCCAAAACTTATCGCGCCCTTTGTCTCAAAAAAACAACGGGTAACGTCGCAGACAGAGATTTTTTTTGAGCTGTGTTCGGGTACAATAATCGGCGTTACGGGCACCAAGGGAAAGAGTACGACAACTTCAATGATCTACGAGATTCTTCGCGACGCCGGTTTTCGGGCTCATCTTGTGGGCAACATCGGGAAACCCGCGTTATCGTCTTTAGCCAGCGCGGGGCCGAACGACATTTTCGTTTATGAGCTATCCAGCCACCAGTTGTATGGCCTGAAAAAATCGCCCCATGTGGCGGTATTTTTAAATATTTACCCGGAACATTTGGATTATTACCGCAATTTTGCGGAATACGGCCGGGCCAAGGCAAATATCTGCCTGTGGCAGAACAAAGATGATTACCTTATTTTCAACGCCAAAGATCGCCTGGTATGCAAATTCGCCCAAAAATCCAAGGCGCATAAGATTTCGGTGACAGGAAAGTATTATGGGCTGGACAAGGCGGCCGCACGCGAGGCGGGCAGAATATCCGGAGTTTCAAACGACTCTATAGAGAAAACGTTGAAAAACTTTCAATATCTTCCGCACCGGCTTGAATTGGTCGGCGTTTTTCAAGGTATAACATTTTACAATGATTCATTGGCAACTATACCACAGGCGACAATCGCCGCGCTTGATTTGCTGGGATCGCGCGTTGAAACTCTTATCGCCGGAGGATTTGACCGGGGAATTGATTTTAGGCCGTTAGCCGAAGGGATTTGGCGCAGCCGCGTTAAAACGGTTATTCTGTTTCCGGAGTCCGGAAAGCGCATTATAAAAGAAGTAACCGCATCCGAAAAAGGGGGCGGTATTAAGTATTTTGCGGCGCGGAATATGCGCGAGGCGATCAGTCTGGCATTTTTGCACACAAAAACGGGGAAAATATGCCTGTTATCGCCGGCGTCTCCAAGTTTTGGGCTCTTTCGTGATTATCGGGATAGGGGCAATGCGTATAAGCGGGCAGTTAAGTCGTTTTCAAAAAAACCGCGGCGGATGTGATATAATAAACCCGATGGAAAAGGAGCGCGCAGACTATTTTCTTCTCGGCGTCGTCGGGACCATAATTTTGCTGGGGGTTTTGGTTTTGAGCGGGGTTTCGGCCCCTCTTGCGCTTGAAAATTTTGGTTCCACGAGCTCTTATCTTTTTCACCAATTATTGTTTGGATTCCTACCCGGCATTATTTTGGGGGTTACCGTGTTTTTACTGCCCGTAAAGCTGATGAAAAAACTCGCGTTGCCCCTATTTTTATTGACCATTCTATCGCTTTTGTTTGTTTTTCATCCTATAGCGGGTGTAATCTCCGGCGGGGCGGCCAGGTGGCTGACAGTTGGTCCTATTTCTTTTCAGCCGTCGGAATTTCTGAAGCTAACTTTTATTCTTTATATCGCGGCTTGGCTTGCTGGGCGGCACAAAGAGCAAGTAAGCGCTCGGAGCTCTTTGCGGCGTGCACCGTCAGCCGATACCTCTTCGTTAAGCCGTTTCATTGTTTTTTTGGCAATAACCGTCTTTTTAAGCGCGTTGTTGATATCGCAGCCTGATATGAGTACTTTGGGCATCATAGTCGCAACGGGTACTATTATGTATTTCGTGGCTCGTGTGCCTATCCGTTATCTTATCGTTTTGGGAGCGTTGAGCGTTCCGGCGTTATTTCTTTTAGTTAAATATGAGCCCTATCGTTTCAAGAGAATTATGGTTTTTTTGAATCCATCCATAGAACCGATGGGAATCGGCTATCAGTTGAAGCAGGCCCTAATAACTATTGGGTCCGGAGGCTTGATCGGTATCGGTGCGGGCATGAATTCAAAGCAATTGCAGTTTTTGCCGGCAGTTATGTCCGATGCCATCTTTGCCGCTTTTGCGCAGGAACTAGGTTTTGTCGGTTCATTTTTGCTGATTGCGCTTTTTGTTTTATTCGCTTGGCGAGGAATTAGTATCGCTAAAAATTCCGGCGACGTTTTTTATCAACTGGTCGCCGTTGGAATCACTTTTTGGATTGCGCTGCAGGCCTTCGTTAATATGGGCGCGATGTCGGGAATTCTGCCAATCGCCGGCGTTCCCTTGCCATTTTTAAGTTACGGGGGTTCGCATGTGATTGCAGAACTCATCGGAGTCGGAATTTTGCTTAACATTTCAAGGCGGTCCGGCGCACGAATATCTTAAACCAACGGCTATGAAAATTCTTTTTACCGGCGGGGGCACCGGCGGGCACATAGTCCCCATCATCGGCATCGCAAGGGAAATGAAACTGCTGTATCCAAACTCCGATCTTAAGTTTTTTTATATCGGCCCGCGAGATTCTTTCGGCGCAATGCTCCTAGCGCAGGAGGGGATTAAGGTGCGCTCTATTTTTGCCGGGAAAATTCGCCGAAATCTTGACTGGAAAACCGTTCTGCAGAACGCGCTGGATCTGCTGGTTAAAATACCATTAGGAATCTTCCAATCTTTCTGGTATATATTTTTCATCGGTCCGGATCTCGTTTTGAGCAAGGGCGGGTATGGATCTTTTCCCGTAGTATTTTCCGCGTGGGTGCTTCAGACGCCTATTTTTTTGCACGAGTCCGATGTCGCTCCCGGCCTCGCAAACAGAATTTCAGGAAAAATGGCAGTAGAGATTTTCGTTTCTTTTCCCAAGACGGAATATTTTGCGGTTCAGAAAAGCATTATTGTCGGTAATCCGATCCGCCGCGAAATTTTAGGCGGATCGGCGGAAGAAGGCAGGGCAAAACTCCATTTAACGGGGAAAAGGCCGGTTATGCTTGTTTTGGGCGGCTCCCAGGGCGCACAGCGCATCAACGATGTGATCTTGGCCGCATTACCCGAACTCCTGGTTGATTTTGAGATTATCCACCAAACGGGAGATCAGAATTTCAGCGCCGTGCAGGCGGAAGCCGAAGTCATTATGCCGCGGGGTTACGAAGGTTTTTATCACCCCGTTTCATTTTTACGGGAGGTTGACCTGCGGGACGCTTACAGCGCCTGCGATATTGTTGTTGCCCGGTCGGGGGCCGGCACCATCTTTGAAACCGCGGCGGTGGGCAAGCCGAGCATCTTAGTGCCGCTTCCGGAAGCCGCGCAAAACCATCAGTATAAAAACGCATACGCGTACGGTTCTCACGGCGCGGCGATAGTAATGGAGGAGCCTAATTTTCTGCCCCACTTTTTTGTTGAAAGGTTAACATATCTTTTTTCCCATCAAGACGAGCTGGAAAAAATGGCAAAGGCCGCCAGAACTTTTGCCTCCCCAAAGGCCGGGCAAATAATCGCGGAATATGTCTGGGGCTATCTGATGCAGTAGCCGGTGGTGCCGGCCGTTAAATAAATAGCGCTATGAGCAATATTGAAAAACCAAGAGTTCGTATTGCGCCGTCGCCTACAGGGCCGTTCCACATAGGCACGGCCAGAACGGCGCTTTTCAACTATTTATTCGTAAAAAAATACGGCGGCAGTTTTGTTTTGCGCATTGAGGATACCGATTTGGAAAGATCCCATCCCAAGTGGGAAGATGAAATAATAGAAAGTCTCCGTTGGCTAGGGATTGTCTGGGATGAGGGACCGCTGGCCGACGGTCGCAAAGAAGGTAAGAGATGCAAAGGCGATTACGGACCGTACCGGCAAAGCGAACGACTAAAAATATACTCGCAATATCTAAAAAAACTTCTGGAGGACGGCAGGATATACCATTGTTTTTGCGCCGAAGAAGAACTTGAAGCGATGCGTCAGGATCAGATGAGCAGGGGAGAGGCGCCGAAATACGTTGGGAGTTGCCGCCAGTTGTCCGAAAACGAGGTTAAAAAATATATCGCGGAAGGCAAGCCTTCAATCCTGCGTTTTACGATTCCATCGCAAAAGATAAAATTTAACGATCTTATTCGCGGCGAAATAGAATTTGACGCCGGCTTAATAGGGGACATCGTTATCGCGAAAGACGCCAATACCCCCTTGTATAATTTCGCGGTTGTGGTGGATGATTTCGAAATGAAAATTTCGCACGTTATAAGGGGAGAAGACCACATTTCAAACACGCCAAAACAAATAGCGCTTCAGGAAGCTTTGGGCTTTCCGCGACCGCAATATGCGCATTTACCTTTAATTCTGGGGCCGGACCGCTCCAAGATGAGTAAGCGCCATGGGCCGGTTTCCATAAGCGATTACCGTGTTGATGGGTACTTGCCCGAAGCCCTGATGAATTTTATGGCGTTTTTGGGATGGAATCCGGGAACGGAAAAGGAAATTTATTCCCTTGAGGAACTGGCGCGCGACTTTTCGCTGGAAAAAATCCAGAAGGCGGGGGCCGTATTTAACATAAGCCGGCTGGATTATTTAAACGGATTTTATATCAGAAATATGGCTCTGGAAAAACTGGTAGCGCTATGTGTGTCCTATTTACCAACACGAGGAGCCGACGCGGAGTATGTGAAAAAGGTGGTGGGCGCATACCAGGAACGGCTGAAAAAATTGTCGGAAATAACCGAACTGACTGATTTTTTCTTTAACAAAACCGGCTTTGGCGCCGGCAAAGACAACGACGTGTTAGAATACGATAAAGAACTTTTGCGCTGGAAAGATATGACCGACAACGATATAGCTTATTCTTTGGGCAATTTAGAAAATATCCTGATGGGAGTTGAACAAAAAGATTTTACCAAACAAAACCTTGAAAAAATTATAATGCCAATTGCCGAGGGTGGGGGAGACCGCGGAAAATTTTTATGGCCTTTGCGCGTTGCGCTGACCGGAAAAAAAGCCTCGGCCGGGCCGTTTGAGGTGGCGGAGATATTGGGGAAAGAAAGGGCGTTAAGAAGAATAAACACGGCAAAAAAATTATTTTAAACCGCTGAAAACAAAAAAAGGGGATCCTTCTCGTAGAGAGAAGAAATCCCCTTGGGCTCGAAAGAACCCTAGCTCGTCCTGATGGCTATAAACACCATCATGCCGAAGGTGGCTAACCCCGCCAGAATACCGGCACCAATCGCATCACCTCTTGCCGCATCTTCAAAGGCGAAGCCCATCCAGACCGGCGTAGCTCCCAGCGCGAAATGAGCCACAAACGCCTTCATGTTCTTCATGTTCATTATAAACATCTCCTTTCTTTTCATGCTACCTGCCCGATACAAAGTGTTCTATCACACCATAATATTTTTGTCAATAGCTGGATTATTGCTTCAGCCGGTTTTCGTATACGGCCAAAACTCTCAAAATGTCCTTATCGGTCCGTTTCAGGAAGCGTTAGGAGTATGGAAGCAAATCGTCGGTTGGGTATTTGATATTTGGAACCGTTATGTCTGGACGCGGGTAGAAGTGGTTTGGAATAAGCTCGCAGGAGCAATGAGCCGCGTAATAGATGAGAGAATAACAATTATTAAGCAGGAATTGCAGAAAGAAAAAACAGAAATTCAGCAGGAGTTTCAACAGCAGGCCGAAAAACGCAGCCAAAGTTTGCTTGAGCGGCTGAAAGAGTTTGTAAAAAATAAAATATAACGAGCGAAGCTCAATATATCCCGCAGGCTATAGCGAGCGGCAAACCAATAAATGAGCTATTGACGACCTAGGGGGAAGGGCCTTAGTATAAATGTAGGATACTTCGCATAATAATACTTTAGCGCAGTATAATACATGGACACGAATAAGCCCATAATTGACCACATCAGAGGCTTTCTTGAGTTTTTGGACATTGAACGAGGCCTCGCGGTAAAATCCCAGCAAACATACAGCCGCTTTCTTGGCGCGTTTGAGCGCTGGCTGGAAAAAAATAATCTGGAGCGCCTTAGCCCCGGCGAACTAACAGAAGAACATATCTGGAAGTACCGTGTAGACCTGTCGCGGCACCTAAACCATAAAACCAAGGAACCGCTTAAAAGGTCTACCCAAAACTACTACTTAATAGCCCTTAGGAACCTTTTAAAGTACTTTTCCGATAGGAATATTCCCTCCTTGGGCGCGGAAAAAATTAAACTGGCGAAATTCAAGGCCGATGAGCGTCGGGTCAAGTTTTTGACGTTAGAGCAAGTTAAAAGGCTGTTAGACGCCCCAGATACCAAACGCATAAGCGGCCTGCGGAACCAAGCCCTATTAGAAACGCTTTTTTCCACCGGATTGCGGGTAGCCGAACTTGCCGGCCTTGACCGCGATCAAATAAAAATTACGTCCGAAGTAAAAGATATGGAGGTTGTTATTATTGGTAAAGGCAACCGACCCCGGCCTGTTTATTTTTCTCCGCGCGCAATAAAAAGCCTTCGCGAATATCTAGCAAGCCGCAAGGATAAAGAAAAAGCCTTGTTTATTAATTATAAGGGCCCCAAGACGGCCCAGAAACGGCTTTCGGTGCGTTCTATAGAAGAAATTGTCAAAAAGTCCGCGCTTTTGGCCGGAATACCGACTTTTACTACGCCCCATACGCTTCGGCATTCCTTCGCAACCGATCTTTTAATGCAGGGCGTTGATTTGCGCGAAGTGCAGGAATTTCTGGGCCACAAAAATATAGGCACAACCCAGATTTACGCCCACGTAACCTCAAAACGGCTCCGTGACACACATAGAAAATTTCATAGTCTGAAGGAATAAGTTTTACGACCAAACCCATTTTACTCGGCGGGCGCTTCTATCTGTAGAGGCGCCTTTTCCTGCAGTTTGGCGGTAACGTATCCTACGGCAAAGGAAAGCAAGGCGATTAAAACTACGCCGATAAATAAAATGACTTCTTCCTGGTATTGCTGGACAAATTCTTTGGCCTTTGTTAACATTAAAATTGAAATTAAGCTGGCATTAATTTACTATGGCAACTACAAAAGCTACGGGGTCTACTCATTTGGGACGGGATTCCCAGCCAAAATATCTGGGAGTGAAACTTTATGACGGTCAGCCGGCGAAGGTCGGGCAGGTTTTGGTTCGTCAGCGCGGCACGAAATTTATTCCGGGCAAAAACGTGCGGCGCGGCGGAGACGATACATTATACGCCCTAAAAGGTGGCGTAGTTAAATTTACAACAAAACGCAAGACTAGATTTGACAATTCTCAAAGAATTGTCAAAATCGTAAACGTAGAACCTTTATAGCGGTAGTAGATATCATCAATCGTGGGCCGAAGACTATTTTCGGCCCTTTTTTATTGCGGTGCGAATGAACTCGCGGAATAAGGGATGCGGTCTAAGCGGCCTTGACTTAAACTCCGGATGGAACTGGGTGGCCACAAAAAAAGGGTGGTCTTTTAACTCTATAATTTCCGCCAAATCCCGTTCCGGATTGATCCCGGAAATAACCAATCCCTTGGCTTCCAGGGCCTTCCTGAAGGCGTTATTTAGCTCGTAGCGGTGTCTATGGCGCTCAGAAGCCAATTTCGTTCCATAGGCCTTAAAACTGATGGTATTGGGGCTAATTCTGCACTTATACTCCCCTAGCCGCATAGTTCCGCCATAATGTTTTTCTTTAATCATGGCTTTCTGTTCCGGCATTACATCAATGACCGGCTCTTGACAAGATTGCGAAAATTCAGTAGAATTTGCTTGCCGCAAACCGCATACGTTTCTCGCAAACTCTATTACGGCAAGCTGCATGCCAAGGCATAATCCCAAATATGGGATTTTATTTTTTCTGCAAAATTCAATTGCTTTAATTTTTCCCTCCACTCCCCTATTTCCGAAACCTCCGGGGACAATGACGCCGTCGTATTTCTGTAACTCCTTAACGGTTACGGGAGTTTTCTCATAACTTTCCGCCGAAAGCCAATGGATTTCCGGCCGCCGTTTGTGGAGCCAAGACGCGTGTTTTACGGCTTCAATGACCGATATGTACGAATCCGCAAGGGTAAAGTTTCCGGTTTTAAAGTATTTCCCCACCACGGCTATTTTTACGGGAACTCTCATTTTTTTAATCGCGGTCGCGTATCGTCCCCATTCTTTCAGATCCTGTTTTTGGGCCTTTAGATTAAACTTTTTGAGCATCCGGTCGCCGAGATGTTCGCGTTCAAAATTTATAGGCGCATCATAAATTACTTTGATGTCGGGGGCCGATATTACGTCTTCTTCAGCTACGTTACAAAAAATTGATATTTTTTTCTTGCGCGGTTTATCCAGGGGCAATATTGATCTGGCTAAAATTATATCCGGCTGTATGCCCGCCATATTTAGTGAACGTACGGCGTATTGAGTGGGCTTGGTTTTCATTTCACCGATAAAGCTAGGCACTGGCAAATAGCTTACGAGAACGAAAAGCACATCTTCGGGCTTGCGCAACTTCATCATTCTTGCGGCTTCCAAGAAAAGCATATTTTGGTATTCCCCCACCGTCCCGCCGATTTCTATTAAAACAAAATCGGCCGCATCTTTTTTGCCCTTATTTGGGCCGCTGACTCGGCGGGCCGGATGAGCCGCTTTTTGGATGCGGGAAATTACCTCTTCCGGGATATGCGGGACGACTTCCACGCATTTTCCTTTATATTCAAGGTTGCGCTCACGCGTTATAACGGATTGGTATACCCTGCCCGTTGTAATGTAATTTTCGGTTCCAAGATCGACATCCAGGAAACGCTCGTAATTGCCGATGTCCTGATCGCACTCGGTTCCATCGTCTGTCACGAAGACCTCACCGTGCTCTATCGGATTCATCGTTCCGGCGTCAACGTTGATATAAGGGTCTATCTTTACGCCGGTGACCCGAAAACCCCGGCTTTGTAAGATTTTACCTATACTTGCCGTTGCCACACCCTTTCCTATTCCCGACATTACCCCGCCCGCAACAAAAATGTAACGCGTCATATAAAAAATTCCGTTCCGGGCGGTATGTTACTCTTCCTTTCCCGAAACTATTACTTTCATTTCTACCTCAAGATTGTGGGCGAATTTAATTTTGACCGGAAACTCGCCCATATCTTTGATGGGATTCTGCAGAACAATTTGATTTTTTTTGGCATCGTAGCCCATCTCTCTTAGACGATCCGCTATTTTTTGCTGTCCTATTGATTCAAAAAGTTGCCCCTCCTCGCCAACCCTAACGACGATGGAAACCTCTAGACCGTCCATGCTTGAGGCGACGGCCTGAGTTTGTTTAAGTTCCGCCTCCGCCTTTTTTTCTTCAACTTCTTTTTGCATTTCGGCCCACCGGACAATTGATTCCGTAGCCTCTTTTGCAAGTCCTCTAGGCAATAAAAAATGCCTGGCGTACCCTGAAGCAACTTCCTTTACGTCGTATTTTTTTCCGATTTGCTCTATGTCCTGCAAAAGAATTACTCGCATGTTTATTTTGTCTTAGGTCCGATATATTATTTTATAATCCCTAGTAAGCCCGCAGCGGAATTTCAAGCATTGTCACGCTCCGTAACAATGCTTATCTGAGATTTCTCGCCATTTCAAGAGCTTTTTCCAGCTGAGGATCCTTTCCCGAGTCAAAATCCTCATCCGACCACTCCACTTTTACATCGGGTTCCAGGCCCTTTTGGGCTATCAATTCCCCATTGGGGGTAAGCCAATTCGCAACTGTAACTTTTAGGAAAGAACCGCCTTTTAACTTCTGCATTTCCTGTACGGAGCCCTTGCCGAATGAAGTTTCGCCGATTAATTTTACGCCGCGGTTATCCCGGAGCGCACCCACGAGAATTTCGGAGGCAGACGCTGTTCCCTGATTGATTATTGCGACAATTGGATACGGCGCCAAAGAGGCGGGGCCCTGGGCTTTATATTCCTTGCGGTCTCCTTTCGCGGATTCCTCAATCGTAACCATCTGCCCGCGCGGCAAAAACCAACCGGCCAAATCCTGCGCAATTTCAAGATAGCCGCCCGGATTATCCCTAAGGTCTAATATGATCGCTTGCGCGGGCGAATTAATAATTTCCTGCGCCGCTTGGACAAAATCCTCTCCGGCTTTTTGCGAGAATTGATATAGTTTTACGTAGGCGATACTCCCGTCTTTAAGCTCCCAGCTTAAAGACGGGACCTTTATAACGTCTCTGACAATAGTAAATTCTTTCGGCTCCTCCCAGCTGGACCTGAAAACGGTAAGTTTAACCTGCGAACCTTTTGCTCCCCTGATTAACATCACGGCCTCGTCTAAGGCCATATCAAACGTTTCTTTATCGTCAATCTTAATTATTTTATCGCCCGATCTCAGACCGGCTCTTTGCGCCGGCGTATTTTCCAGCGGCGCAATAATTTGCAAGCGCTCTTTTTTTATACCGATCTCCATTCCTACGCCCTCAAACTCACCTTCCATATCCGCGTTAAAAATCTCCGCCTGGTCAGGTGCCAGAAAAACCGTATAAGGATCTCCTAAACTTTTTACCATTCCGGATATTGCCCCGTAAACCATTTCTTGCGGATTAAGCGTCTGCGGATATTTTTCCTGCAGAACGCGCCACGCATCCCAAAACAAGGAAAAATCAACGTTTCCTGGCCGGTCCAGTTCTTGATTTACAACTCCGCCAATTGGAACCGGCGGCAATTGCGTCTTGTGGAACAAGACGCCCGAACCGAAGCCAAAAATAAAAACCGCCCAAAAAAGCGTTATAAGCCCAATTAGCTTGGCTCTAAATAAAAAAGGCATATTTCTGCTTTATACCAAAAAATATCTGGTGCGTCTAACAACTTTGTCCGCCCAGCAGGACTCGAACCTGCAACCAACGGCTTAAAAGGCCGCTGCTCTACCAATTGAGCTATGGGCGGACACTTACCGATAAAAGTTATAATAACACGTTATTCTGCGAGGTTCTAACCATTGTTAGCGCCCTATATCCCCTCTTTTTTCAATTCATCCAAAAGCTCCTTTTGGCGCTTTGTTAATTTTTTAGGAGTTTTTATAATCAGCTCTACGAACATATCGCCCCGTCCCCGTCCCAAAAAATGGGGAATGCCTTTTTCCGATATGCGTAAAATTTTTCCGGATTCCATGCCCTCCGGAACTTTCAGCAGTATATTTTTTCCAGCGAGCGTGAGCACTTCAATTTCTCCGCCTAAAACCGCCCGTGAGAAAACTATAGGAACCTGAATATAAACATCATCGCCGTTCCTTTGAAAAACCGCGTGTTTTTTGACAAAAATACGTAAGTATAAATCTCCTGAGCTTCCGCCGCGTCGGCCGGAATCCCCCTTACCGGATATTTTTATTTCCTGGTTTGAATCTACACCCGCGGGAACGGTAAATTTAATCTGTTCCTCTTTTTTTATTCTTCCCTCGCCGTTGCAAACAATGCAGTGTTTTTCGGGTTTGGTTCCCTCACCCCCGCATTCAGGACATGTTGCCACTCTTGTAAACGAACCGAAAAATGTTTTTTGTATTTGCTGAACCTCCCCTAATCCGCGGCAGGAAAAACATTCGTGCACGCGGCTACCCGGTTCCCCTCCCGCCCCATCACAGCGGACGCAGGCGGCAAAACGGGAAACAGAAATAGTTTTTTCCTGCGGCATCATGATATCCTCCAGTGAAAGTTCTATATTCAATTCTAAGTCTTTCCCCCGTTTCTTTTTCTCTTTTTGCGGTGATTTTCCAAAACCGCCGAAAAAATCCTCAAAAATTTGCCCGAAATCGCCAAACTCAAAATCCTCTCCGAATTTCTGCCGCATAGCATCTTGATCCCAACCGGAAAATCCCCAGCTGAAACCAGATTCTGTGTCCGGAGCCGCTCCACCCTCAAAAACGCGGCCAAATCCGTCATACTGAGTTTTTTTCTCGTTATCGGAAAGTACCCTGTATGCCTCGCTGATTTCTTTAAAACGTTGCTCGTCGCCACCTTTATCGGGGTGGTACTTGTGCGCAAGCTTCCGGTATGCTTTTTTTATTTCATCCTGGGAAGCGTTATGCGCAACGCCCAGAATTTTATAATAGTCTTTCATTGTTTATTTCTTCTGGCTGAATACCGCGCGGTTTGCTGCGGGGATTTTTATTCGCCGCTGTTTTGTTTTTCCTTGTATTCGCCTTTTGCGGCATTCTTGCCTCCTTCGTCATTCCCGCCCTGGCTTGCCGGCGCGGATTTATACATTTCCGAACCGGCTTTTTGAATCGCCTGCGATAATTCCGCCGTTTTTCTTTTAACGTCCTCCGCGCTATCGCCTTCCTTGGTCTTCTTCAGCTCGTCTATTTTCACTTCAATTTCCTTTTTTATCTCCGCGGCTATTTTTTCTCCCGCGTCGCGCATGGTTTTTTCGCAAGTGTAGATTAGGGCGTCGGCGGTATTCCTTGCATCAATAAATTCGCGTTTTCGCTGGTCCTCCGCGGCGTGCATTTCAGCCTCTTTCTTCATCCTGGCAATCTCTTCTTTTGAAATTCCGGTGGAACCCTCAATCCGTATGGTTTGTGTTTTGCCGGTAGCCTTATCCTTCGCCGAAACGTTTAAAATTCCGTTAGCGTCAATATCAAAGGTTACTTCAACTTGAGGTACGCCGCGGGGAGAGGGCGGGATTCCGTCCAGAATAAATCTGCCCAAACTTTTGTTGCCCTGCGCAGTTAGACGTTCCCCCTGCAGCACATGAATCTCCACGGAAGTTTGGTTGTCCGCGGCCGTGCTGAAAACCTGACTCTTCGCCGTCGGTACGGTAGTATTTTTGGGAATGATCGTTGTGTTCACCTCTCCGAGAGTTTCAATGCCCAAAGAAAGGGGCGTCACATCCAGCAAAAGAACGTCGCGCACTTCACCCTGAAGAATACCTCCTTCAATTGCCGCGCCCAAAGCCACTACCTCATCGGGATTGAGCGATCTGTTGGGTTCTTTACCGAAAAACTTGCGCAGCTCTTCTTGTATGAGGGGCATACGGGTTTGGCCGCCCACAAGCACTACCTCATCAATATCATTTGTCCCGAACTTAGTTTCACCAAGCGTTTGCTTCACCAATTCAATTGAACGGCTGACATATTCTTCGGTTAATTCTTCCAGTTTTGCCCGCGTCAATTTGAAGTAAAGATGCTTGGGGCCGGATTCGTCAGAAGTTATGAACGGGAGATTTATTTCCGTTTCAACCGCGGTGGAAAGTTCTATTTTCGCCCGCTCCCCAGCTTCTTTCAGACGCTGCAGGGCCAGCTGATCGGAAGCAAGATTAAGGCCCTGATCCTTTTTGAATTCGGCTATGAGCCAATCCATTATTTTTTGGTCAAAATCGTCTCCTCCGAGATGCGTGTCGCCGCCCGTGGCTTTTACCTCTACCGTATCCGCGCTCACGTCCAGAACGGAAATATCAAAGGTTCCGCCGCCGAAATCATAGACTATAATTTTATGGTCTTTCTTTTTGGTTAAACCGTACGCCAGCGCGGCTGCGGTGGGCTCATTTATGACCCGCAAAACCTCAAAGCCGGCGATCTCTCCGGCGAGCTTGGTGGCTTTTCGCTGGCTATCGTCAAAGTAGGCCGGGCACGTAATTATGGCTTTTTCAATTTTTTCCCCGAGTCGTTCTTCCGCGTCTTGTTTCATTTTCTGCAGAATCATGGCCGATATTTCAGGAGGTTTGGACCATCCGCCGCTGGGCTCATTCCCCATTTTAACCTCCACTCCCCCGTCCGTTGATTCCCGCAGTTCGTATGGCAGAAGTTTCTTGTCCCGCTGCACCTCTTGATCCGAAAATCTGCGGCCTATGAGCCGCTTAACCGAAAATATCGTGTTTTTGGGGTTGGTTATTTGCTGTCGCCGCGCCAGAATGCCCACAAGCCGTTCGCCGTTTTTGGTTATGGCGACCACCGAGGGCGTTGTGCGCGCCCCCTCCTTGTTTTCAACGATTTTTGCCTCTCCTCCTTCCACTATTGCCATCGCTGAAAAAGTGGTTCCGAGGTCTATGCCCAATATTTTTGCCATAATGTAATCCATTCTATCACATAACGTGATAGGGTCTACTTCGCAACTTTTATCTTTGCGGGCCTTAGGACCCGCCCGTTAATAGTATATCCTTTTTGCACCTCTTCAACTATGGTGCCGGATTCCGCTCCCGCTCTCTCTTCTTCGTCCACGGCTTCGTGAAAATTTGGGTCAAATTTACAGCCGGATGTCTGGATTTCAACTATTCCTTCCTGCCGTAAAAAATCCCGCAGCAAGCTTTTTATGTTCAGCACGCCCTTGACGCATTCGTCGGTTGAGTTTGCGGGCACGGCTTTCTCCGCGCGCTCAAAGCTATCCAAAATCGGCAAAAGCTTTAAAAACAGTTCCTCCGTGGAGTACGCAATGAAGCCCCGTATTCGCTCCATTTCCTCTTTTTTATAGTTTAAAAAATCCGCTCGAGCTCTCTGCCACCCCGATAAATATTCGTGTTTTTGCCGTTCGCACTCCGCCAGCTTTTCTTCCGGATCAGAGTTCTCCCGCGCCTTTTCCGGATTGTTTTCTTCTTCCATAATTATTGCAAAGAATTAATGAAACACGAAAGCGATGCCATAAGTTTTATATTTCGCTCGTATGGCATCCGCTTTGGTCCTATGATTGCCAAAACTCCTTTTTGTTCTCCCGCGGGCCGGAAGCCGACAATAAGCGTGCTGAAATCATCTGCTTTGACGAATGGATTTTCTTCGCCTATATAGACTTGAATGGTTGCGGGCGTTTTCATTTCGGCAAGCCCGTCTTCTATTTTATCCAGAATTTTTATAAAGCGATTAACACAATCGGGGTCTTTAAGTTCGGGCTCCCGCAGGATTTCTTCCCATCCTTCTCGCCAAGCCATCTGTTCCGATTTCAGATATCCCAACGCAAACGCGGAAGATGCTTCGGCCACGGAACGGGTAAGAAAATGCAGGGTTTTTAGGGTTTTCGTGGCACGATATTCTTGCTGAATGGCTTCCCACATTTCTGCGGCATAGCTTTGGTTTGTTTTTTCCTGCATAATCGCATCCACAACAAAACGGTAGCCCTTATCCGTCGGCACCTTTCCTGCGGAAGTATGGGGTTGCGAAAGATAACCTTGCGACGCGAGCTCCCGCATCTCACGCCGTATCATTGCCCGATGAATACCGAAATCATATTGCTCCGCAAGCAATTGCGAACTGACTGGTTCGGCCACCTTTATATATTCGTGCACCAATATATTTAGAATGGTTTGCTGCCGTTGAGTAAGCATCGGGTTTACGCTACCGCGTTATCAGTCAAGGGTCAAGAGTGATAAAGGCGCGCTCGGAAAGTCTGCGGCCGACGAATAAAAAATAGGGGGTCATATTACCGCTAAGCCGAGGGCGAGATTCGAACTCGCGACCTACTGTTTACAAAACAGTTGCTCTACCGTTGAGCTACCCCGGCGCTTGTAACGGAACAGTTACTCTATAACTGAGTTATACCGGCATTTTATTAATTTTTGGGCCGCTTTTTCAGACTTTCCCAATAGTGCGCGCGGCGCTCCGGTAAGGATGAATTGATTTTACTTTCTGACTTGCGCCGCATACGATCTAATAACGACGCCGTCTTATTTTCCGCCTTCAAAATTGTCACGTGCGCCCTTAAAAGCGCTTTATGCAGTATCCGTTCCGGAGAAAATGCTGAAAAAATACGCGGCGATAAAAACAAGGCGCGCCAGTTTTTAGATGCCTGCGCTTCTTTTTTCGCGCCGCCGCTTTGTCGTTCCGGCAGAAGCCGAAGAACAGCCCGTTTCTTATAAACGAATGCCGCGATGCCGAAGAGGCTGACAAACCAAATTATAAGCGCAATAATTATGTCCGGGAACATGCGGAATATTTTTTATTATATCTCGTACCTTATGAAATTTCCGACCACTATGTTTTCCCCTATTATGGCAATATGTTCGTTGATAAAATCTTGCATCGTTTTGCCTTCATCCTTAATCCATTGTTGCGAAAGCAAACAAACTGTTTCCCGGTATTTATTCAGCCTGCCTTCAACGATTTGGCTAATTATATTTTGCGGTTTTCCGGAATCGGCCAACTGTTCCTCGCAAAGCCGTTTTTCCTCCGCAATTAATTCCGCTGGAATTTCGTCCGCTTTTGCATATTTCGGGTTCATCGCCGCGATCTGCAAAGTTATTTCGTGCGCCAGCTGGCTAAATTCGGGGGAACGGGCCACAAAATCTGATTCGCAGCGCAAATCCAATAAGACGCCTACCTTTTTATTGGAATGCACATATGCAGCCACAATTCCCTGCGTGGCCGTCCGCGCTGATTTTAGCTCGGCGATCTTCTGCCCTCGCTGACGGAGAAAATCCCGGGCCTTTTCGGGATCGCCTCCGGTTGCTTCCAGGGCTTTTTGGCATTCGGCGAAAGAAACTCCCGTCTCCTGCCGCAATTTTTTAAGCGCGTCAATTTTGCTCATGGCCGCGGTGAAAACCTAATCGTTTTTTGTGGCTCCTAGAATGGTCTCCCGGATTTTGTCCAGAATATAGCGCACTGAGGAAATGGCATCATCATTGGCCGGAATCGCAAAATTAACCCGGGTTGGGTCAGCGTTCGTGTCGCAAATGCCGATTACCGGGATTCCTTTCATGCGCGCTTCTTTAATGGCGCCCGCCTCTTTGTTTATGTCGCACACAAAAATCGCATCGGGCAGTTTTTCAATATTTTTAATCCCGTGGAATTTCTTATCAAGCCGTTCCATTTCCTCGTCAATTCGCGCCCTTTCCTTCTTGGTGTATTGTGCCAGCGCCCCTTCGGCCTTTTTCTGCTCCAATTCCTTCAAATGCTCAATCCGTTTGGCCATTATGCCAAAATTAGTGAATGTGCCCCCGAGCCACCGTTCCGTAACGTAGGGCATCTCGCAGGCCTCCGCCGTTTTCCTAACCGCATCTTTGTGCTGGATTTTAGTTCCGACAAAAAGAATCTTTTTCTTGTCCGCGGCTAGGCTGCGAATAAATTGTAAAGCCTCGCGAAAAACTGGAAGCGTTTTTTCCAGGTCTATGACATGTATCGCGTTGCGCACCCCAAACACATAGGGCAGCATTTTCGGATGCGTCTTAGATGTCCGTTGCCCAAAATGAAGCCCGGCCTTCGCCATTTCGGCGATATCCAGGCTGAATTCATCTTTTTGTACGTCGGGTTTCTCCGAAAGCATTTTAATGGAAGATTTCACCTTTTGCATAAAGCGGCGGCGCGAACGGTTTTTATCCTACAAAAATGACGATAACATATTCACGGCCAAAAAGCAATGGATTCAGGCGAGGCTTCTTTCGCGCGGCGGCTTATGCTAGTATAACATGAAAACGGGTACCTTAAAATTTGAAAGGGGTATAAGCAGATGGAAAGCGCCAAACACATCGCCCTGATAAAGAAACATCTGGTTGAAACATACAATCCTCTGCCGGTGGTGCTGGCCCATGGAAACGGGGCGGTGGTTTGGGACGTTGATGGACGAGATTACATTGATATGCTCTCCTGTTATTCGGCGCTGAACGCCGGACACTGCCACCCGCGCATCGTAAAAGCGCTCTGCCTGCAGGCCCAGGAGCTTGATGGGATTGCGCGCGCGTTTTATCATGACCAATTCGGCCCATTTTTGCGGGAAGCCGCTGAATTCTGCGGCAAGGAAAAAATATTACCCATGAACGTGGGAGTAGAGGGCTGGGAGAAAGCAATAAAAGCTATCCGAAAATGGGCCTACACGGTCAAGGGTATAAAGCGCTACAAGGCGGAGATTATTTTGTGCGCGAACAATTTTCACGGCAGAACAATTACCGCCATAAGCGCTTCAAGCGAACGGCATTATCGCTATAATTTCGGGCCGTTCACCCCCGGCTTTAAACTTATTCCCTTCGGCGATGCCAAAGCGCTTGAGGCCGCCATCGGAAAAAACACCGCAGCTTTCGTAATAGAACCGATTCAGGCGGAAGCGGGAATTATTATTCCTCATGACGGTTATCTTATAGAGGCTCGGGAGATTTGCCGCCGCAATAACATTCTTTTCGTGCTAGACGAAATTCAGACCGGTCTCGGAAGAACCGGAAAACATTTTGCCTGGCAGTGGGAAGACGCGGAGCCGGATATCATCATCCTCGGAAAATTCCTGGGCGGCGGGCTTTATCCGGTGTCGCTTGTGGCAGGCAACGCGGAGGTTCTGGACGTTTTTGATCCGGGAGAAGACGGTAGCACGTTTTCGGGTAATCCCCTCGCTTGCGCGGTGGCGCGCGAGGCGCTCCGCGTGCTTCAAGAAGAACGGCTTGCCGAAAAAGCTCTGCTGATGGGAACGTATTTTCTCGGGGAACTGAAGAAAATATCAAGCCCGTTTATAAAAGAGGTGCGGGGTAAAGGGTTGTTGATCGGCATTGAACTGCGCGCCGGGGCCGGAGGGGCGCGCCGATTCTGCAATCGTTTAATGGAGGCGGGCGTCCTCTGCAAAGAAGCGCACAAAAACGTTATTCGTTTGGCCCCGCCGCTGAATATTGATCAGTGTCACCTGGATTGGGCGCTGGCAAGAATAGAAAGGGCGCTAAAGGAGTAAGAAAATGAGAGTTTTAATGTGTCCGCCCGCGTACTATAAGATTCCCGCCAAAGAAAATGTTCATATGGATTCGCGCGTACAGCCGAATCCTCATCTTGCTTGGCTTCAGTGGTTGACCGTTCGCAATCTCCTGGAAAAGTTTGGCGTGAGAGTTTTTGAAATGGAACCGCAGCCTCATCTTTACAGTATGGTTTTCGCCGCTAACGGCGGATGGGGCAGATATAACGAAAGGCGCAGGCGAAGCGAAGTCGTGCTCGCAAATTTCCTTAATCCTACGCGGCAGGGCGAAAAAGAATATTGCCGCCGCTGGCTCAGACGGCTCGGCTCGGTCGTATACGAACTGCCCGAACACATAGTTTTTGAAGGGCAAGGAGACGTGATAACGACAAGCCAAGGATACGTAATGGCTTACGGGATCCGTTCCAGTCCGGAAGCGCCTGAATACGTACAGAGGCTTTTGGAACTGAAAAAGCCGACTATTCAGGTTTGCATAACCGATGAAAGGTTTTATCATTTAGATACCTGTATGTGCAGCTTGCGGTTTAAGAACGCCCTCGTGTATTATCCTGGAGCATTTGATGAACCCAGTCTGGCTAGAATCCGACAGCTTAACTTAATACGCTATGAGATTTCCGAAGCGCTTGCCATCCGCTTCGTGTGCAACAGTGTATTTGTGGGAAACGATATTCTTTTGAACGTACCGGACGAAACAACTGAGCAATCCTTTGAAATGAGCGCGGACGGAAAAGCGCTCTCGGCAGAGGATCGGCGCCTTGAAGAGCTTGTGGGCCGCAATCCGGAGTATGGCGCATTGCTTTATTTTTTGCGGCAGCTGGGATACGAAAGCATCCCGGTCTACACCTCAGAACTGTTTAAAAGCGGCGCCGGAGTTCGCTGTCTTATTCAATTCTTGGATTAATGACTAATAGCGGCTTTACGCCGCTATTTTTTTTTGCTATTATATCAGCATGAAAAAGGATATTCACCCGCAGTATTATCCGCAAGCTCATGTCCAATGCGCCTGCGGCAACCGCTTTACGGTTGGTTCCACAAAAGAATATTTTGAGGTGGAAATCTGCTCTAACTGCCATCCGTTTTATACCGGCCGCGAAAAGATCGTGGATACCCTCGGACGCGTTGAAAAGTTCAGGAAACGACTCGCGCAAAAGGAAGAGATTGCGGCCAAAATAAAACGGGGGCGCGGAAAATAGAAATCCGCGCAGCAAACTACTTGCAAGAAATAATAACGCCATGGCCGTTGAACCTCAGCACGAGCGCATAAAAAACGAGTACGATGAGATTATCGCGCAGCTCAGCAATCCCGAGCTGGTTTCCGAGTTAGATAAATTTGAGGCTCTTTCCCGGAAAAAAAATAAGCTGGAGAAAATCATCGCAAAATACGATGAGCTGTCGGCGCTTGACCGGAAGATTGAAGAAAGCAACGCGATTTTAAGGGCACCGGAGGACGCGGAACTGACGGCATTAGCCAAACAAGAACTTAAAGACGGTAAAGAAGAAAAGGCGTGCATTGAAGCAGGGCTAAAAAAACTTCTTCTGGAGAAAGACGGAAGGGAGGGGGCTCCGGCGCCCGACGCCATAATCATAGAAATCCGGGCCGGCGTCGGAGGCGAAGAAGCCGCGCTGTTCGCGGTTGATCTTTTCAATATGTACGCCAAATTCGCCCAATCGCGCGGCTGGAAACAAAAATTGCTGAATTCAAGCGCTACTGAAATCGGTGGATACAAGGAAATTGTTTTTGAGGTTGCCGGACGCGGCACGTGGGAAATTCTGCGGCACGAAGGCGGGGTACACCGAGTGCAGCGCATTCCCAAAACCGAAAAGGGCGGGCGCGTCCATACCTCTACCTGTTCGGTCGTTGTTTTGCCCAAACCAAAAAAAGCGCAGCTTCAAATCCGTCCAGATGATTTACGAATAGAAACCTTTCGCGCTTCCGGCCCCGGCGGCCAGTATGTTAACCGCAGGGAATCCGCGGTGCGCATAACTCATATTCCAAGCGGGATTTCGGTTGCGTCGCAAACCGAACGAAGCCAACTCCAGAACAAAGAAAACGCGATGACAATTCTGGAAGCCAGACTCCTTACGAGGTTGCGCGCGGAAGAAGAAGAACGGCTTGCCGGAGCAAGAAAATCTCAGGCGGGACAAAGCAAACGAGCGGAAAAAATTCGCACTTACAATTTCCCCCAAGATAGAGTTACCGACCACCGTCTAAAAAAATCGTGGCATAACATTGATAATATAATGGCAGGAAAATTAGACCTTATTGCGAAGGCTGTTAAAAACGGTGAAAATCCCGCGGGCTATTGACTGATAATTTCTATATCCTGCTGATATCTGTTAGCTAGGGCCATTACCGAGTTACCGTAAAATTCCTCGTATTTTGACCACGATGATCCTGAAAAGTATTTCATCGCCGCCGACCATTCGTTCGTTACGCCACCTAGGTCGCGCAAAAATATTCCGGTAGCCATAAACGAATCTTTTATGCTCCAGGGGTCGACGTTCCCGCCGGTAACCGCTTTCAGCTTTGATTCAATCAAAACCCATGTTGAAGGGATAAACTGACCCGGACCCATTGCGCCGCCGTATCCGCCAACGGTTGGGATGGGGCATGAAACCGCCGTGCCAAACGGGTCGCGACCCAATTCTTTCGTAATTCTAAGAAAATGCGGCGCATCGCGGCTTGGATGCATAACCTTTGAAACCGTCTTTCCGTTGTACGCGATTGTTCCCGCGCCCGTATCCGGATTTTTCAGATAGCACTGCCCGACATTTTTTCCGATATTTGATTCTTGCGTCAAAACTGCCAAAAGGAACGCCGCCCTGATATTCGTTACCGTTTCCACGTATTTGGCCAACTCCGCGGCTTCCCCGAAAGTCGGCGCATTAGGAACGCCTATTAATTCAAAGATGCGCGCCCGAATTTCCGCCGCTTTCTGACGGCTGGTAGCTAAAAGCTGCTGATAGGTTTGTTCTTTGCCCTCCGTTTGCTTCAAAACGGTTTGCTGTTCTTTTTGCGCGGCGACATTGCGCTGTTTTTGCAGAAGCTGAACGGAAACAACTTTCTCCAGATCTTCCTTTTCATCAGCCAACGAGACTTTTTGTTCCTCCAGATAGCCCCTGAGATCTTTTATGCTGGCGAGAAGTTTCTGATTTTGGACGTTTAACCGCTCCAGTGCAACGAAATTGGAAAAAAAATCAGAAAGTTCGTTTTCGCCCAGCAGTATCTCTATTAAAGATTTCTGATTTTCCCCCTGCAGACGCCGCATAATAACCGCGAGGCGCTCGCGATATCTGCCGATTTGCTGCTCCGTTGTAGACACGGACTTCTCGGTATCCTTAATTTGCACCCCGAGGTCGCGTATCATCAGATTTCCCTGAGAAATCTGCAAATCAAGCTTCTGAATCTCGCCTTTTAACGCTTGTATTCGGCTCTGAAGGGTTTGCTTCTCCTTCTTTGTTTTGGTGACATCCTGTTCGTATTGAGTAATTTGCGCCTCCAACTTTTTTAGCTCGTCTTCAAGGGCTCGCTTTTCTTCTTCGGGGGTCTGAGCGCCAATCCCAAAAACGGGTATTAAAATCATACCCGCCGCGATTATGAATAAAACTCTGCGGAGCCCGAAACTAATACGTTCCGTCACACAAGTCATAATGTTTTAGCCCGCATCTTCTTCGGACACCTCTTCTTTTTCTTTTTTCTGCTTCTCTATTCTTTCCACTTCCTCAACTTTTTCTTCCACGGGTTTTTGTAGCTCTTCCTCAACTCGTTCCGGTGGTACAACTTGCGCAACAATCTCGTCCGGATCATTAAGAATCTCTATCTTCGCGCCCAGGAAGATGTCTTTTACGAAAATTTTAACTCCAAACGTGTCTAGGCGTGCGACCGGGAGCGGAATCTCCTTCGGGAGATCCTGCGGAAAAGCCTTAACGGTTATTTCCGGAAGGTTCTTGGTAAGGGTTCCGCCCAATTCTTTTACGGCCGGCGCCTCTCCCGTTAGAACAACTGGGATTTTGGCTTCAATTTTTTCGGTTAATTTAGGCTGGAAAAAATCAACGTGGATTACCCCGCCCGAAAGGGGGTGCCGCTGAACCTCGTGGATTAAAACCAACGGTTTGTCTTTTCGTCCCGCGACATTAAGCTGAAACAGGGCGTTTTCACCGACTTGCCGGAAAATCTTGATAAAATCCTGCGCAGACACCTGAAGATGCATAGGCTTTAGCTCCGGACCGTATAAGACCGCGGGAACTAAATTCTCCGTATTCAGTCCCGCAGTTCGTTTTATTTTTTCTTCGCGGGCAAGCGCGTTAAGTTCGTCCATACGTTAAATGCCGTTAAAGATAATTTTTTTTATTTCCCCCGTGATAGCTAAGGGGTTTTCGTTTTGCCAGACATTTCGTCCAACCGCCACTCCCGCCGCTCCAGCTCGCATAACGTTTTCCGTAATGCGCAGAAAATCCTGAGTTGGCAGCTTGGAACCTCCGGAAAGCACAACTTTTACTTTGCCCGCCGCCCGCACCGCCGCCGCAAAATCGCCGGCGCTCCCCGGGTATTTTATCTTGACCATATCCGCGCCCATTTCCAATCCGACTCTCGCGGCATACGCAACCACATCCGGAGCGGTATCGTTTTCAACCGATTTGCCCCGAGGATACATCCAGCCGATAACGGGTAGCCGGAGGCGATGCGCTTCTTCAACGATGCGGCCGAACTCCCGCATCATCTTATATTCAAATTCGCTGCCCAGATGAACGGTATATCCTACGGCTTGCGCGCCCAAATTTTTAGCGGATTCCACCGAATAAAGTTGGGGAGAGAAAGGCTCGCCCTTCCATAAATTTGTGCGTCCGTTTAGCTTCAAAATAAGGGGCACCTTGCTTTCGTAGGGCGAATCTTTCCAATATTTTTCCGCTATGCCCCCTTGCAAAACAACCGCGCTGTATTTTTCCTGCAAGACAATGTCCAAAATAAAATTTGGGTCGGCGCTCCGCTCATTAAAATCGGCGGGGCCGTGTTCAAGGCCATGGTCATAGGCCAAAAAAAGATACTTGCCCTTCGTACTCAATTGTTCTAACTTTCTTTTATAATTACCCATGAGATTGTGCGGGCTATAATTACAATAATGATACCAGTTTTTAGGCTCTATCTCAAGGCCGATACTGCCACTGGCATTTTTTTGAATTTCTCCCCCCTCTCTAATAAATCCTCTTTTGCGCCCCACTTAGCTATGTTGACCGCGGAATTAGCCATGCCAAACTGCAGAGATTTTTCTATGTTTTTTGTTCTTATAAATTCGGAAAGGAATCCTGAACAAAAAGAGTCGCCGGCGCCCGTTCTGTCAACGACTTTTGTTTTTATTATGGGTATGGTGAACATTCTCTTGCCTTCGGTGGCGACCGCCCCCAAGGGACCCTTAGTTACAACTATTACGCCCCCGCACATATTGCTAAGCTTTTTAAGAATACCTCTATCTGACCTGTAAGGCATGCGGGCGGCTAAAACCGCTTCTTCTTGATTTAAAAAAAGCGCGTCGGCTTTAGGCAGAATAGATTTTAAAGCATCATCTTTCATATTCAGTTGCGTAGCCCCCGGATTCATCGCGATTTTAATCCCGTTGGTTTTGCCGTAATTAACTAGCTGCGGGAACAACTTGGCTAATTTACCGGACAGGGGCGCTAAATAAAACCAGTCTGCGGCTAATTTTGACCACGGAATCATGTTTGAAGATAATTCAGAGGAAGCCCCGCGATAAACCAAAATAGTTCTTTCTTTGTCAGGAGCTTGCGGGGAACTTAAAATCACGGAATAGTTGGTGGGCGCCTTATCTGTCCGGAAAACGAATTTCGTATCAATGCCCAAATCTTTTAATTGACGCAGAATTTCGCTGCCGCCGATATCTTTCCCCACCATACCGCACCATGACACCTTAAAACCTTGTTTTTTAAAGGTAACCGCGGCATTGGTCGCGCCGCCGCCAGTATGAAACATTATATTGTCAATCTCAATTTTTGAACCCAAAGAAACGGCTATGCCTTTTCCCCCGAAAAATTTTTTCTCCTCAACTATTTTGAAGTTTTTGCCGACTAAATAAACATCTCGCGTGCCGGAGCCGAAAGTTATAATATCGTACGTCATAATTTTCCTAAACGCGCTATTGTTTTTAGCACCGTGTCGGGATTTAAGGAAATGCTTTCTATGCCCTCTTTTATCAGGAACTCGGCGAAATCTGGGAAATCCGACGGGGCCTGGCCGCAAATGCCTATGTATTTCTTTTTCTTTCTGCAAACTTTGATCACATCGGCGATAAGCTTTTTCACCGCTTCGTTTCGCTCGTCCGCGATCGCCGCTATTTTTCCGTTGTCTCTGTCTATGCCCAGCGTTAACTGGGTAAGGTCGTTGCTGCCGATGCTCATGCCGTCAAAAATCTCCAAAAAACGATCGGCTAAAATAACGTTCGCGGGTATTTCACACATGACATAAACCTTTGGGTTTGCGGCATTTTGACGGACAAGGCCGAATTTCTCCACCAAGCCCATAACGGCTTGCCCCTCTTCTGGCGTCCGGCAAAAGGGCACCATTACCGAGATATTCTGTAATCCGAAAACGTTGCGCGCACGCTTTATCGCTTCGCATTCCATTTGAAACGCGGGTTGGAATGTTTTGTCTATGTAGCGCGAGGCTCCGCGAAATCCCAGCATGGGATTCTCTTCGTGTCCTTCAAACAATTCTCCACCCAGCAATCCGCGGTATTCGTTAGTTTTAAAATCGGAAAAGCGCACGATAACTTCTTTCGGCCAAAATGCGGCTCCGATTTGCGCCACCCCTTCGGCCAGCTCTTTGATAAAGTATTGCCGCTTATCTTTATGTTCCGGCGTAATCCGCGCAATCTCATGTTTCAGCCCTTTATTCTTTAGTGTGCGAAAATTGTATAGGGCCAAGGGATGAATTCTTATTTTTTCGGCAATAATAAACTCTTCCCTGGCAAGCCCCACTCCATCATTGGGAATAAAAGATGTCTGAAAAGCTATTTCCGGCGCGCCGATATTGACCATTATTTTAGTTTTCAGTCTTGGCAAATCCTGCAGATTATAGCGCTTTATTTTGAATTTAATTTTGCCCGGATAAACTCGGCCGCGCTGGCCATTGGAGCAATCTACGGTAAGCATTTGACCTGTACGCAATTTTTTTGTGCCGTTTTGTGTGCCTACAATGGCGGGAACTCCCAGTTCGCGGCTGACAATCGCCGCGTGGGCAGTCTTCCCGCCCTCGTCCGTAACGATCGCGCTCGCCAGCCGCATGATGGGGACCCAATCGGGGTCGGTCATTCGCGTTATAAGAACATCTCCTTTCTGAAAACTGTTTGCTTTAGAAAAATTCATTATTATCCGGGCCCTCCCCTGCCCGATTTTATTTCCAATCGCGATTCCCTCAAGAAGCGGTTCCGTTTTGGCATCTATAACGTATTCTTCATAAAAATTGGCCTTCTTCCCTTCGTGTACGGTTTCCGGGCGCGCCTGAACTATAAACAGTTCTCCTGTCTTGCCGTCTTTTGCCCATTCAATATCCTGGAATGTTTTATAGTGCTCCTCAATAAGGCAAGCCCAGCGGGCAAGTTTAAGAATTTCCTCATCCGAAAGCGCAAAACTAAGCTGTTTTTTTCCGGAAACATTAACTTCTTTGGTCCCCCCCCGATTACTATATACAAGTTTGCGCTTCTTTCTTCCGAGGTTTTTTGTAATAATCGCTTTATATCCTTTTTTCAGGGTCGGCTTGAAAACAAAAATTTCATCTGGAGTCACCCTACCCTTAACTATCAGCTCTCCTAGGCCGAAAATCGCGTTAATTAACACGACATTGGCGAAACCGGTTTCCGTATCCAAAGTAAACATAACTCCGGAAGAAGCCAGATCGGATCTCACCATCTTTTGCACGCCTACCGAAAGGGCTACTTTGCGCTTCGCGAATCCTTTTTCCTCGCGGTAAGCAATCGCCCGATCATTAAACATAGAGGCAATGCATTTTTTTGCCGCCCGCAGTAATTCATCGCAGCCTCTCACGTTGAGATATGTCTCCTGTGCGCCCGCAAAACTTGCTCCGGCAAGATCTTCTGCCGTGGCTGAGGAACGAACCGCGACATCACAGTTTTCGCCATATTGAAGTTCAAGCCGATGATAATCGTCCGTTATGTTCTTTTCTAAATCGGGGGGAAATTTCGCGTCTAAAATAAGCCTTCTGGCTTTCATGCCGGCCGCGTTCAAATCGTCCAGATTTCTGGCATTTAGGCCGGATAATATTTCTTTCAGTTTCTTATCAATCTGATTGGCGCGTAAAAAATGCCAGTAAGCCTCTGAGCTTATCGCAAAACCATTAGGAACATTAACTCCTTTGGAAATAAGTTTGGAGTACATTTCGCCCAAATTGGCGTTTTTTCCGCCAACAAGGGCGACATCTCGGGCCCGGATATTTTTAAACCAGAGTATATACCGCATATGTTACGGACATTGCGTAGAATCGGCGGGCGGTTGGCCCGCAATCTTTGAACTGTTGAATTTTGAATCTACGCACCAATAAGTTCCGCTTGTCGCGCGCAACGGTGTCCATGCCGCAAATGCGGCAGACCCGGAACTTTCGTTACACGCCACATCTACTCCTCCATTGTTCTGCTTGACGTTCTTGTTGACGTTAGCGTAATCGCCCGTCGCCGAAAGAATACTGTTTCCGGCGGCTCCCCCTGTTTCCTGGCAGATCCCACTGTAACTGCCGTTTTCAGAGTGTTCTATCTCTGCTTTTGACCTTAAGGCGTCAAAGGTCTGCATAATAGCTGAATCATAAGCGTCCAACTGGCTTTTGCGCACCCTAAGGGTAATGACCGAAGCCAACAAGCCGATAATGGCCGCCACCGTCAGTAGCTCAATCAAGGTGAAACCGTTTTGGAAAGCGCAATGTTTTTTATTTACTGATCTCACGTTTTTATTGCGTTTTTTATCTGTTCAATGCTTTCCGGATTCGACAGAGTCGACAAATCTCCCAACTCCTCGCCAGTGAATAAATGTTTTAAAATCCTCCGCATTATTTTACCGGACCTTGTTTTAGGAAGATCGCTTACCGCATAAACCTCTTTGGGAAGAGCTATCGGACCTATTTCTTTTTTGATTTGAACTATAACTTCGTTTTTGATTTCATCGTTAGTTTTTTTGCCGCGATAACTCACGAATACTATGGGCACCTCTCCTTTGATCTCGTCCGGAACGCCTACCACCGCGCACTCTGAAATTTCGGGGTGTTTATTGATGGCGTTTTCCATCTCACCGGTGCTTATACGATGACCGGCAACTTTGATAACATCATCTAAGCGTCCTAAAATCCTGACCAATCCGTTTTTATCCTTGAACGCCGCGTCGGAAGTGAAGTACATTTTATCCCCGAAAGCGCTCCAATAGGTATCTATATATTTCTGCTGGTTGCGGTACACGTCACGGAGCAGTCCCGGAGCGAACGGCGCCAAAAGAACCAAACTGCCCTCTTTGAGAGCTATTTGAGGTTTTCCCCCTTCGTCCACAACTTCAACGTTAATTCCGGGAAAAGGCAAACCGGTATATGTCGGGCGAAACGGGCCGACTCCGGGCAAAGAACTGATCAAAATCCCTCCGGTTTCCGTTTGCCACCAAGTATCAACGATCGGGCATTTTTCCTTTCCAACTTCTTTATAATACCACTGCCAGGCTGACTCATCTATGGGCTCCCCTACCGATCCCAAAATCTGCAAGGTGTTAAAAGAATATTTCCTTGGAATATCTTCTCCGTATTTTTCAAAAAGGCGAATCGCGGTTGGCGCGGTATAAAAAGTCGTTACGCCGTACTTTTCAATTATTTGGCACCAGCGTTCGGGTGTCGGCCAATCCGGCGCTCCTTCAAAAATTAAAAAAGTTATGCCATTAAGCAAGGGTCCGTAACAGCTGTACGTATGACCGGTTATCCATCCAACGTCCGCAGTGGACCAAAAAATATCGTCTTCTTTAAGGTCAAATATCCAGCGGGCTGTAAACTTTGCCTGAACGGCATATCCCCCCGTAGTATGCACGCAGCCCTTTGGCTTTCCGGTTGAACCCGACGTATAAAGAATAAACAACAGATCTTCTGAATCCATTGCAACCGCTTCGCATTCGTCGTTTTCGTCCCTAATTATTTCGTGCCACCACAAATCTCGCTGTTCCTGCCAATTAATATCGTTATTGGCTCTTCTTACAACTATGACTTTTTCTACATTAGTTTCTTTGATTCCCTCGTCCGCGTTTTGCTTTAAAGAGACGGTTTGGCCGCGGCGCCAGTATCCGTCCGCGGTAACTAAGACTTTGGCTTCGGTGTCTTGCAGGCGCACCTGTAAGGCATGCGGCGAGAAAGCCGAAAATACGACAGAGTGCACGGCTCCAATTCTAGCACAGGCCAGCATTGCTGTAATTGCCTCCGGAATCATCGGTAAATAAATTCCTACCCGATCGCCCTTGCCCACGCCAAGCCTCTTTAAAGCGTTCGCGAAACGATTAACTTCACCGTAAAGCTCGCCATAGGTAATTATGCGCGGTTTTTCCCCCTCGGGTTCCGGTTCCCAGATGAGAGCGGCTTTATTTTTATTCTGTTCGAGATTGCGATCGAGGCAGTTTTCTGTGATATTAAGTTTTCCGCCGGAAAACCATTGAAAATACGGCGGATTATGCTCAAATCCCTTGTCCCATTTTTTAACCCAATATATTTCTGCGGCAAGCTTCTCCCAAAATTTTACTGGATCCTTCGCCGCCTCCTTGTAGATTGAGGCGTCCTTAATCAAGGCCCGCCTCTGGAAATCTTTATCCGTATAATATAAATTCCCCCTTTGGATCATCGGCGTTCTATTGGATTTTTAGTAATTTTTTAATCTCCTCCTTGTTGAAGCCGACGACTATTTGACCGTCAATATCAACCACCGGCACGCCCATTTGGCCGGATTTTTCTATCATTTCCTTTAATGCCTTCTGATTTCCGGCGACATTAATTTCTTCAAA
>Ga0155388_137_pt1 | contig 26474 bp, 20 predicted proteins | sample RifCSPhighO2_02_FD_106356 | JGI IMG/M metagenome (GOLD analysis project Ga0155388, IMG submission 106356) | Candidatus Wildermuthbacteria bacterium RIFCSPHIGHO2_02_FULL_47_17
CGAAAAATCCGGAATGGCAGTGAACATCTTCTTGGAATACGGAATGGGTCAGTTCGCCGTTAGCCCCGACCACCGCGCCATTTTCCAAATCGGCATAATCCCTTATCAGGGCATTATTGCCGACAAGGCAATCGTTTCCAATATAGCATGGGCCCTTGATTGCCGCGTTTTCCATTATTCTGGTTCTTTCACCGACATACACCCGTCCCTCAATCGCGGCGCTTTTCGCAATTTTAGCGGTTTTGGATATATGCGGTTTCAGTTCCGCATCAAAAAGATATTTTTTAAATTTAAACAAATGCCACGGATATTTTAAAGATAGAATTTCTCCGTTTTTACGATCCAGTATCGTGACTCTCACCGTAACAGCCCGCATATACTCGGAAAGTGCCATTTCAAAATCGTATGTTTCCTTTTTGACTTTCGCGTAATATTGAAAAAATTTGGGCTCCAGCCAATAAATTCCCACGACGCGAATATCCGAGGGCGCTTTTCCTTTTTGCGGCTTCTCAATAATTTCCAGCGCCCTATTTCCTTTCAGGCGGAAGATTCCGTAAAGTTCGGAGTTATTTGTTTTTTGGCCCAGAAGCGCCGGAGCCTTTCCGGCCGCGATAATTTTTGTCTTTTTTAATATCTCTCCCGCGTCAATTCTTTCGGCGTTCAGAACCAGAAATGAAGTTTTAAGATACGCTCTCGCCTGCCACATCGCGTTGCCCATACCCTTCGGCTCGGCTTGCACAATATATTTAATCCGCATCCCGGAAAAAGAAAAAGGCTTGAGTTCGGTTTCAACGTCTTTTTGTTTTCCCTGAACAATAATTACATCGTTTATTCCTGCATGCCGCAATCCTTCCAACGTGTACCAAATCAAAGGCCTGCCCATAATTTTAAAAAGTGACTTGTGGCGGGTATTCAGCGGCCAAAATCTTGAAGATTTCCCGGCGGCCAGAATAAGAGCGGTAATGTTTTTCATATTATTACAAAAGTTTCAAAATGGCGTTCGCCAGCGCGGCGGGGTCATGGCGGATAAATCCTTTCTTGCTCAAAAGATTTTCCTCAACGACCGTAAATTTTCTGGAACGGAAATCTTCTTTTTTCCAACTAACAAATTGCGCCCCCTGTTTTTCATACTGCGTGATGCGATCTTTTGGAGGCTTCTTTTTATTGAGAATAACTAAATCCAGAACATCTTGTCCCAGATATTTTTCAATAATCTCAACGAAGTCCGCGGCGGAAAAGCCATGAGTTTCCCCGAACTTCGTCATCAAATTGCATACATATATTTTTTTGGCCCGACTTTCCCTAATCGCCTGCGGGATGCCGTTGGCTAAAAAATTGGGCACGATGCTTGAAAAAAGATCGCCGGGGCCGATAATTATGAGCTCCGCTTTCTTGATTGCGTATATAGCCTTGGGGTTAGCCGTGCAGGGAGGATCCAACCAGACATCCTCTATGCGCAACCGCCCATCATGCTGGGGAACATCAATGTTGGTTTCGCCGGCTATCACTCCGTCATTTTCCAATTTCGCGTATAGTTTCGCGTCGCCAAAAGTTGAAGGAATAACTTCTCCTTTCACCTGCAAAATTCTTTCCATTTCATCAATAGCTTTTTGGGGGTCACCGTATATCCTTGCAAACAAATATATAAGAAGGTTGCCCACATTGTGCCCCTTAAATATTCCATCCGTAAACCTAAAGTTAAACGCGGCCATGCGCTCTTTGGAGCGCAAAAGGGCCGCCAAGGCGGGCCTTATGGCTCCCGGCGGCAGAATACCGGGTTCCTTGCGCAAAATGCCGGTGGAGCCGCCGTCGTCCGCCATTGAAACAATCGCGGAAAGATGAATGTTTTTCCGTTCCTTGAGGCCGAAGAGCACGGTAAAAGTGCCCGTACCACCTCCGATTACCACAATGCTTGATTTTTTATTCATTTGAATCGGCTTATTCAACGGTTACGCTTTTGGCAAGATTGCGTGGTTTATCCACGTCGCATCCGCGCAATACTGCGACGTGATAAGCAAAAAGTTGCAGGGGTATTACGCTCAAAATGGGCGTGAGCTCCTCCAAGGTTTTTGGGATATAAACTACATCGTCGGCTATTTTTTTTATTTCCCTGTTTCCTTTGGTTGCGACGGCGATAATTTTTCCATTCCGGGCTTTAATCTCCATTATGTTGGAGATAACTTTTTTATATACGGCGTCGGACGGCGCCAGAGCAACGGTCGGAAAATTCTCGTCAATCAGCGCAATGGGACCATGCTTCATTTCGCCCGCGCCATACCCCTCGGCGTGCACATAGGAAATTTCTTTAAGTTTTAACGCGCCCTCCAAAGCGATTGGAAAATTATATTTCCGGCCGATATACAGAAAATTGGACGCCCCGCAATACTTTTCGGCTACGGCCTTAATCGCGCCGTCCAGCGCCAGCACTTCTTTTGCTTTTTTGGACAACAGCCTCAGCTCCCGCGCGACCTGACGAACTTTCGCTGGAGATAATCCACGTTGCCTGCCGAGAAATAAAGCCAGCAACGCGAAAATCACAAGCTGGGAAACAAAAACTTTGGTTGATGCCACGCCGATTTCCGGCCCCGCGTAATTATACAATCCCCCGCCGCGGCTGTCGTTTTCCGATTCCCGCGCGATTGAAGAACCGACCACGTTAACCATGCCAACGGTTACAATATGTTTTCCGTATTTCTTTTTTGTCGCGACTTTGGCTTCTCGCAAGGCCGCCAGCGCGTCCGCGGTTTCTCCGGACTGCGATACGGTAAGAAATGCCGTGTTTTCATCCAGCACCGGCTTTCTATGCCGCAATTCGGCGCTGTGTTCCACCTCCACGGGCAAGCCAGCATATTCTTCAATCAGATATTTTCCGACAAGAGAACTGAAATAAGACGAACCCGAAGATGAAATTAAAAGACGGTTCGCGACCTTCAAGCTCTCCTCAACTCTCTCCAGCCCTCCCAATTTGCCGAACTTTTCCAATCTGGTGAGACGGCCCCGTATTGCGTTTTCAATTACTTCCGGCGCCTCATAGATTTCTTTCAGGGTGTAATGCGGGAATCCTCCTTTTGACGCTTCCTCCCAATCCCAGTCCAGCACTACATCCGGACGTTTCATTTTTAAAAATCTCAGTGAACGGGAAGTTATCACCGCGATATCGCCATCTTCCAAATAAACCACTTTTTTTGTATGGGATACGATGGCGGCGGGATCCGAGGCCACAATAAATTCTTTTTTTCCCCGGCCCACCAAAAGCGGGCTGGACTTGCGGGCAATCACCAATTTGCCCGGGTCTTCTTTTGAAATAACGGCTAAGGCGTAAGTGCCTTCAACTTTTCGCAAGGCCTCCTGAACCGCGTTTTCCAAATTACCCTTAAAAAACTTTTCACTTAGGTGGCATAAAATTTCCGTATCCGTTTCCGAATAAAATTTATGGCCCTCTTTTTCCAGCTGCCGCCTGAGAGACTTAAAGTTCTCAATTATGCCGTTGTGCACAAGATAAATATTTTTTTTGCAGTCATGGTGGGGATGGGCATTGATTTCATTCGGAACGCCGTGAGTGGCCCAGCGGGTATGCAAAATAAAGGGACAGCCCGAAACTGCCGTTTTTTGAAATTTTTCCTCCAGATTTTTTATTCTTCCCGCGGTTTTGAGTTCAAAAATTTCTCCGCTCGCGCCGTCAAAAACCGCCAGACCGGCGGAATCATATCCCCTGTATTCCAGGCGCTTTAGGGCTTCTATGCCCAAAGCGACATTTTTCTTTGCGCCGATGTATCCGATAATGCCGCACATGTAAAAACCATACCATTTTTTAAGAGAAATGAAAAGGGCGCCTGAATCGGCGCCCTGGAATGATGAAAAATAAATTATGCTCTGCGGAAGCGATTACTCTGCGCGCAGAGCGCGTAGCAAATCGGCGGATATAACAAGTCTTTGCACCTGCGAAGTTCCTTCGTATATCTGCGTAACTTTCGCCTCGCGAAAAGCCCGTTCCACCGGCAAACCCCTCACGTAGCCGTCACCGCCGAAAATCTGCAAAGCGTTGCTTACCGCCCTTTCCGCCATTTCGGAAGCGAAAAGTTTAGCTTTCGCGGCATAGGAAGCCAGCTCCGTTTCCGGCAAGCCGCGATCCTTTAAACACGCGGCCCTCCAGGTCAAAAGCCGCGCGGCATCAATCTCGGTTTCCATATCGGCAAACATCGCGCGAATCATCTGAAAATCGGCAATTGGTTTTCCGAACTGCCGCCTGTTTAAAGCGTGCAATACCGCCTCCCTAAACGCGCCTTGGGCTATGCCAACGGCCTGGGCCGCGATATTAATCCTGCCGCCGTTAAGGGTTTTCATGGCGACTTTCCAACCCGCGCCCTCGCCGCCCAGCAGATTTTCTTTCGGCACGCGGCAATCTTCCAAAATTATTTCGCAGGTCGGAACGCAATGAAGGCCCATTTTATCTTCGGCTCTGCCCACCACAAATCCCGGAGTTGCCGTTTCCACGATAAACGCGCTTAACCCCCGATGGCGATCTCCGCCGGTCCTGGCAATTAAAACGCAGGTGTCGGCCCTGGAAACGTTGGTTATGAAACGTTTGGCGCCCGAAATCACATAATATTTGCCGTCCCGCCGCGCCGTCGTTTTTTGGTTCGCGGCGTCAGAGCCCGCGTCGGGCTCGGTTAAAGCGTAACATCCCAGCTTCTGCCCCGAGGCCAAGGGAACAAGATACTGCTGTTTTTGTTTTTCCGTTCCCCATTCAAGAATCGGAGAGCAAGAAAGAGAATTATTTGCCGACATTATCAGGCCAAGCGAAGCCCACACGCTGGCAATCTCTTCCTCGGCTATGGCGTAGGCCAACGTATCCATTCCCGCCCCGCCGTATTTTTCCGGCACGGCAATTCCCATAAAACCCATTTCCCCCAGCCGCTTAACGATTTCGGCCGGAAATTCTTTTCTTTCTTCAAACTCCGCGACTTGCGGCTTAACTTCTTTCGCCGCGAACTCGCGGAGCATTTCTCTCAGCATTTTGTGGCCTTCGGAAAGCGCGAACATTTTTCCTCCTTATCGCAAATTTACCCCGCGCGCGGGCGCACGCCCGCGCGCGGGGTTTATAGCTCAATGATTTTTGGCGGCTTTTCAACAATCAACCGCGGTCCGGTCAAGGCCTGAACCTCATCCAGCGTCCACCCGGAAACGATTTCTTTTAGCGCCAACCCTTCCGCCGCAACCTCAATGACGGCGATGTCCGTAATGATAAGGTCAACGCAACCCGGCGCCGTAAGAGGAGCCAGGCACTTTTTCACGATTTTGGGCCGGCCGTCTTTTGCGACGTGTTCCATTGTAACAATGACTTTCTTTGCATTAAAAGCCAGATCCATTCCTCCGCCGATATTGCCAACGCCCCGCTGAGGAATCATCCAGTTGGCCAAATCTCCGCTTTCGGAAACTTCAATCGCTCCTAAAATCGTGATGTCAATGTGGCCGCCCCTGATCATCGCGAACGACTCAAGCGATGAAAAAAAGCACATCCCTGGCACCGGAATTAAATACTGGCCGCCGGCATTCACCAAATCAACATCGGCGAGTCTGGCAAAATCCTCGGGTCCCACCAGAGGGCCAAATCCCAGAGCTCCGTTTTCCGTCTGGAAAACAATGGTAAGCCCCTCGGGGACAAAACCTGAAACTAAAGTGGGAATACCTATGCCCAGATTGACGACGGCGCCCTCAAACAATTCTTTGGCCGCGCGCATGGCAATGAGTTCCCTTGTAAGCTTGGCTTTCACCTTTTCCTCCTTTGACCCTTCTTCGGCTTGGCCCAAAAACTTTTGTTTAAATGTCGGGGGAAATCCGGCTCATGGGCTAACCTAACAATTCTTTTTACGAATATTCCGGGAGTGATTATTGCTTCCGGGTCAAGCCGGCCAACAGCCACTATTTCATCCACTTCGGCTATTACAATATCCGCCGCCGTAGCCATTGCCGGATTGAGGTGCCTTTGTGTTCCGCGATAAATCAAGTTGCCCAACTTATCGGCTTTATACGCTCTGATAAAGGCATAATCCGCTCTTAGGGCATGCTCTAAAAGACAGGGTCTGCCGCCAAAGATTCTTTCCTCTTTTCCTTCGGCGACTATAGTGCCCGCGCCCGTCGGCGTGTAAAAAGCCGGCATGCCAGCTCCCCCCGCCCTTATTCTTTCAACCAATGTTCCCTGCGGAACGAGTTCCAACTCCAGCTCTCCGGCAATAATCTGTTTTTCAGCGCAAGTGGGTTTTGACGGCGAAACCGAAAACGGGAAAGACGCAATTACTTTTCTGACCTGACGGTTTTCAAAAAGAATTTTGTGGTCGTCAAAATCAAAAGTGAGCCCGATGCCGCCCGCGGTGTTAGAAATAACGGTTAAATCCTTCGCGCCGTGTTTTGCCAGCGCCTTTACCAGAAAATATGGAAACCCTCCGGGTCCGGCAAAACAGGCTATCATAATTGTCGCGCCGTCTTTAATGTCCGCAACGGCTTCGTCAAAACTCTTGAAGATTTTACTTACCATTAGTTCGCCCTCCGTGTTTTGTTTTCAAGGTTCTTCATCCATTGATACTAATACCACCAAGACTCTGTCGTCAATAATGAAAAAGCCCCGAAAAAATCGGGGCCTGCTTTTTAATATTCGGGCTCAAACCACACATCGGTTACCGAAGGAACTCTGCCTTTTCTTGAAATATTTTTGGCGAAATACGCCCGAACCGGCATCCCTATCCAGTCAATGGAGGCCTCGCTAACTTCAAGGCCTTTCAAACGGCTCAAGAAAAGCGTGTTCGCGCCGTCAAACTGTATTAACGCCAGAATAAACGGGGTCTCGCTCAAAAATTTTTCTGAACCGAAATAACAGACTGTAAACGCGTGGACCCTGCCCCGCCGCGGCAGTTCAAACCATTCGGTTTTGGCTCCGCAGTACATGCAATAGGCGCGCGGCGTCGCGTAGCGATAATCGCAGGCCTTACAGCGGCTTCCCAAAAGCTTGCGCCGTTTCAAGCCCATAAAAAACGGGCTGTCCTGGCCGTAACTGCAGAGATAGTCAATTTGGTAAGGCTCCTGAAATTGCACCGGCGGAATTCCTGAAAAATCCAGATTCTCGGGGAACGGATAATCAATGCCGCTTTTGCTGACAATTTTCCGCGCCTGTTCTTTGAATTCCCTTCTCATTTTATTTTTCCTCGCGTTCAAGAATTGTCACGGTAACATAAGTTCCCGTGCCGGCGTGCGAATGAATCGCGCCTCTTCGGGCTTTGGGCACTTGCAGAATTTCGTTGCCGAAATGCCTTCCGATATTTTTTTGAAGCTGCCACAAGGCGAACACGGCCTGCATTAAACCTGTCGCTCCCACGGGATGTCCGCAAGCGATAAGCCCGCCGGACGGATTTACCGGCAAAATGCCTTTGCGCGGAAGGAGCGAAGTAAAATGATTTTCAATGTCTCCGTAATCAACTTGCGCCAAAAACGGCGCGCCGCTCTCAACAAACTTCCCGCCCTCTCCGTAGCGGCAAAGTCCGAGATCTTCGTAAGTCTGAATTTCAGAAGACGTATAAGCATCATGCAACTCAATAAAGGAAAGGTCGCTCACCGGATAACGAACGCCGGCCATTTCGTATGCCTGTTTCGCCGCCTGGCGTCCCGCGCGGAAAGAATGCACCCCGGGATAACGAAAACCCTTTGTCCATAATCTCCGGTATCGCTGGGCGTCAATGATTCCCACTTCGCTTTCCAACGCGCAATCTCGCATAAAAGAATCGTAATCCAGGTGCGGGCGGTCGGCCATGCGCATGGCGTCTGTTCCGCGGCCGACGCCGCTTACGCGAACCAAAGAATCAATCTTGCATCCTTTGGCCAGCAGTTTTTCCAATCCTTTTTCGCTGGCCAGCAGGCACACGGCCGCGCCGTCCGACATCGTGCAGATATCTAGGCGGGTCAAAGGCCAGGCAACCATGGCTGAACGCCGAACGTCCGCGACGTTTAGATTTTTAGCTTCAACTTTTTCTCCGTTGCCCAAGTCAACCAATCCGGCATGCTGGGCGTAAGGATTCAAAACGGCGTTGCGATGGTTTTTTACCGACACTCCGGCCATTTGCTCAACCGTGGTGCCGAACTCCTTCATGTGCCGAGTAACCATCATCGCGTAGTAGCCGGAATAAAATCCGCCGACCGGAAAATCAAAGTTTGTATCCGAGGCCAAAGCGATAAATTCGTTGCCCTTCCAGGTAAGAACGCGGCTCATCGTTTCAAATCCGTAGGCGGCGCAGATATCCATATATCCTGAAGCAACCGCTTTCCAGGCTTCCTGGAAACAAATGCCGCCGGTCGCCCCGCCGCCCTCAACGCGGTGCGAGGGTTTGGCGCAAAGGCCGAGAAAATCCTGAATCATAATGCCGGCCATAAGCTGACGGGCGAAATGGTCTGAAAAATAGGACGCGACCGAACCGTCAATTAAATCTATGCCTTCCCGAAATTCCAATCCCAAATCCCGAAGGGCGTAGTCAAAAGCCTCTTGAACCAATACCTGAAAAGTCGCGTCTTTTCGCGCCTTGGCGAACTTGCTCACGCCGCCGGAAACTAAATAAACCGGTCTCATGCGCCCTCCTTTGCCGATTGTGAATGTGCAAACCAAAACTAAATAAAAAAGCCGAGGGTGTCAACACAAGGTGGATAACTTTCGGTTTATTTTCGGTATGGTTTTGGTATAATATAGTAACCCGTGGAAAACTAATATGCTTACTAAGCGGCAAAAACAAATTTTGGATTTTATTGAAGGATACACCGAAAGACATCGTTTTGCTCCCTCTTTGGAAGAAATCAAAAAACGGCTTAGATTGCGCTCTGTTTCCAATATCCATCAACACATAGAGGCCCTTAGAAATAAGGGATATTTAGACAAACAAAGAAACCAGCGCCGAGGCATAGAAATTTCCAGGCCTGAAAAATTGATTCGGATCCCCATACTGGGAACCATAGCCGCTGGCGAACCGATAGAGGCGATCCAAGAAAAAGAAATGATCGCGGTACCAAAAAACAAACTCCCCTGCTCATCGGGGATCTACGCGCTCCGCGTCGTTGGCAATAGCATGATTGATGAAAATATAAATGATGGTGATGTTGTTTTAGTCCGTCAACAAAAAACAGCAGAAAATGGACAAAAAGTTGTGGCCCTCATAGATAATTACGCGGCAACGCTCAAGAAATTTTATAGGGAGGGACGACACATCCGCTTACAACCAGCCAATAAAAGCATGGAACCGCTTATATTTCGGAACGGTCGGGATGTTGCAATTCAAGGAATAGTTCTTGATGTTATTCGTGATAACGGCTTTGCACTTCCGACAGAAATTTATCCGGACGCAAAACTTCTCAATAGAGAAAGAAAAGTCAAAAACAGAGACGCAAAGGAAAGGATGCGAGGTGGAACAAAGTTTCGGAAAAGCGCTATTGCGGTTGCACCAACAGATGGTATTGAAAAATTCACTAACAAAATCCTTTGCGGCGACAGTGAAGAAATTTTGCGTAAAATTCCAACGGACTCCATTGATATTATAATTACATCGCCGCCATATAATTTCGGCCTAGAGTATAAAGACGATAAGAAAAATGATGCAGTGCACTGGGACGATTACTTTAAGAAAATAGATACAATCTGGAAGGAATGCGTGCGAGTTCTTAAGCCAGGAGGGCGGCTTTGCCTTAATGTTCAGCCGTTATTTTCAGATTACATTCCAACACATCATTTAATGTCAAAACAGCTACTTAATTATGGGCTGATCTGGAAGGGTGAAATTTTGTGGGAGAAAAATAACTATAACTGCAAATATACCGCATGGGGCAGCTGGAAAAGTCCTAGTATGCCCTATCTAAAATACACATGGGAATTTGTTGAGGTCTTCTCTAAAGATACACATAAAAAAGTCGGTGACTCGTCAAAAGCCGATATTACTGGCGATGAATTCAAGAAATGGGTTTATGCAAAATGGTCAATTGCCCCCGAGCGTAATATGAAGGAATACGATCACCCCGCGATGTTTCCAAAGGAGTTAGCGACCAGACTTATGAAGCTTTTTAGCTATCAGGACGATATTGTGCTTGATCCGTTCAATGGCGCGGGGACAACTACGCTTTGCGCCGCAGAAACCGGAAGAAAATATATCGGGATAGATATTTCGCCGAAATACTGCAAAATTTCCGAGAAACGGATTAAAGAAATTCAGGCGAAATTATTTTAAAGATGCTCTGCGAGCGCACGTTCAAAGTATTTTATAGCGTGCTCTAACCTTTCAATGCGAAGCGGTTTATAAAACTGCTTTTTGTGTATTTCACCCTTGATATTTCGCTCTCTATCAAGCAGAGTAATGATTTCTATATTAAGATTTGGGAAATGATGCTCAAGCACTTTTACCGATGGACTTCCTTTCGGATGCTCAACATCGGTTGAATAATCGCCGCCAAGCATACTCTCTAATTGGAAAAGGCAAAATTTGAGCTTCGGAAAATGCTTTTGTAGCAAAAAAGCATCAACCAGTATGCGCTTATACATCGCAACCTCCGCATATGCCTTACATTCAATTGAAAGCACGAATTTCTCGCCAATATAAACCTGCTTATCTTGCGATAACTTGTAAACATTGCCCTTCCCATCACTGATTGGGCACTTTGTTTTATTGATTTTGATGCACGAAGGTTTACCGCCGATATTTTTCCACGCAAGCAGAACCATTTCCTCCGCCATCATTTCAACCAGTGTGCCCTTCAACGAACGCAAAGTGCCGCCGGCACGGATACGCCACATTTTCCGTATTGTCCGTTCGTAGAATTTTATAAATTTAGCGAACATATTATTTCAAAAAGTAATCGCCTATACCACCAAATTAATCAGCCTGCCCGGGACGAAAATTATTTTTCTTATCTTTTTACTTTCAAGCCATTTTTTTACTTTTTCTCCGGCAAGAACTATTTGCCTGGCCTCCTCTTCCGTAATATCCCTCGCTACTTCTATCTTATCCCGCATCTTGCCGTTGATCTGAACTATCAGCGTAATTTTTTCTTCGGCGATTAATTTCGGGTCGTACTTCGGCCACTTTTGCTGATGAATGCTTGTTTTATGGCCCAACTTCAGCCACAACTCTTCGGTAATATGCGGCGCGAAAGGAGCCAAAAGCAACAATAATCTTTCCAAAGAATCCTTTCCGATATCTTTTTTATTCTGCTGGGCAAAATTAACAAACTCCATAAAGGCGGCGACAACCGTGTTAAATCTCAGCTCCGCCAAGCCGTCACCAACTTTTTTATTTAGTTTATGCAAAAGTTTTACGGCCTCGGAACCGCTTTTTTTGTTTTCCCTGCAATCGTCAACCAGACGCCATACTTTTTCCAGAAAACGGCGAACGCCCCCGACGCTCTCGTCATTCCAGACAATGGCTTGGTCAAACGGCCCCATAAACATTTCGTAAATTCTTAAAGTATCTGCGCCGTATTTATTTACTATTTCGTCAGGATTAATAACATTTCCGAAAGACTTTGACATTTTCCGGCCATCTTTTGCCAGCACCATGCCGTGGGAAGTTCTTTTAATATATGGTTCCGGGGTCGGCGCCGCGCCAATATCAAAAAGAAACTTGTACCAGAAGCGGGAATACAAAAGATGCAAAGTGGTGTGCTCCATTCCGCCGTTATACCAGTCAACCGGCAGCCAATATTTTAATTTTTTGGAATCGGCTAAGACTTTATTGTTGGCGGGATCGGCATATCGCATAAAATACCATGAAGAACCGGCCCAATTAGGCATAGTATCGGTTTCCCTTTTTGCCGGACCCTTGCATTTGGGGCAAGCCGCATTAACCCATTCCGTTATCTGCGCCAAAGGAGATTCGCCTGTGCCCGTCGGCTCGTATTTTTTAACGTACGGCAACTCCACCGGCAAATCTTTTTCAGGAATAGGCTGCGCTCCGCATTTTTCGCAATGAATTATTGGGATCGGCTCCCCCCAATAATGCTGTCTGGAAAAAACCCAGTCCCGCAATTTATAGTGGACGCGCTTTCGGCCAAAACCCTTTTCAGCCAGCCATGCGGTAATTTTCTTTATCGCTTCCTCGGAATCCAGTCCGCTGAACTGACCGGAATTAATCAAAGTGCCGTAATCAACGAAAGCTTCATTTTGCACATCGCCGCCAAGCACAACTTCTTTTATCTGCAAGCCGTATTTTTTTGCGAAATCATAATCCCTTTTGTCATGGGCCGGCACCATCATTACCGCGCCGCCGCCATAAGTCGCAACCACATAATCCCCCGCCCACACCGAAACTCTTTCGCCGTTAACCGGATTTACGCAATAGGCGCCTGTGAAAACTCCGGTCTTTTCTTTCTCCAGATGAGTTCTTTCAAATTCTGTTTTGCGGCGAGCCTCTATTGCGTAACTTTCAACTCTTTCCCGCTGTTCGACAACGACTATTTTATTTAATAGCGGGTGCTCGGGCGCTACCACGATCGCGGTCACCCCGAAAATGGTATCTACTCGCGTGGTAAAAACGTTAAGGACTTCCGAAGAATTTTCCAGCCCGAAACCTATTTCCGCGCCGCAGCTTCTTCCTATCCAGTTAATCTGCTGGGTTTTTATTTTCTCCAAAAAATCAACTTTGTCTAAATCCTCTATTAATCTATCCGCATACTTTGTTATTTTCAGCATCCATTGCTTCAAACGCCTTTGCTCGGTTTTGGCGCCGCACCTTTCGCATGATCCGTCAACAACTTCCTCGTTGGCAAGACCTATTTTACAGCTCGGGCACCAGTTAATGGGCGCTTCGGCCTGATATGCTAATCCTTTTTTGAATAGCTGAAGAAAAATCCATTGCGTCCATTTATAATATCTTGGGTCGGTGGTATTTATCTCGCGGCTCCAGTCAAAAGAAAGGCCGAGAGATTTCAGCTGCCTCTTGAAGTTCGCGACATTCTTTTTGGTGGCCTCGGAAGGATGAATTCCGGTTTTTATGGCATAATTTTCCGTCGGCAAACCGAAAGCGTCCCAGCCGATCGGATATAAGACGTTAAACCCTTCCATCCTCGCTTTTCTGACCACCGCGTCCAAAGCCGAATAACTCCTTACGTGCCCCACATGCAGGCCCTCGCCGGAAGGATAGGGAAACTCCACCAAAACATATTTTTTGGGCTTTTTTGAAAAATCTTTGGCCTTCCATCCGTTTTCTTTTTCCCATCTCACTTGCCACTTTTTTTCTATTTGTTGCGCATCGTACGTCATTTTTTGCATCCCGTTGCTGAATTTTAATTGAAATTCGGCCTATTGACAAGGCTTTCTTTTTATTGGGGCCAGTAAAAAGCGTCCCGTTATAACGGGACGCTTTTTTCATATACTACTCGTCCGTTTTTAATGACTGTTTTTACTAAATTGAATCCGAACCAATAGGGCAGTTGGCGATATGTAGGAATGTCCAAAATTATTATGTCCGCTTTTTTGCCGACTTCCAGGCTTCCAACTTCCTCGGCCCTGCCAATCGCATGAGCTGAATTAATCGTTGAGGCGACAATCGCTTCTTCTGGAGTTATTTTCAGCTGGCGGCAGGCCAGAGTAATAATCATTTGCATTGAAAACGTCGGGCAGGAACCCGGATTAAAATCCGTTGCCAAAGCCAAGGGTACTCCGGCGTCTATCAATTTGCGGGCCGGCGCATAACGCCTGCTCATTAGATGGAAAGACACTCCGGGAAGCAAAACCCCGACGATTCTTTTTTCGGCCATAAGCCGCATTCCTTTTTTAGAAATATGATCCAAATGATCTATTGAGGCCGCGCCTAATTGCGCGCCGAGTTCTACTCCGCCCAAATCGTGAAACTCGCCGGCGTGCAATTTTATTTTCAGGCCGCAGTCGCGGGCCTTACGCAAAATAACACGGGCTTCCTCGGCCGAAAACGCGCCCTCCTCGCAGAATACGTCGCAATATTCCGCCAAACCGAGACTGGCAACCTCTTCCGCGGTAGCGGAAACTTCCGCGACATAATCTTCCCGTTTAACGCCGAGCGGAAACGCGTGCGCCCCCAAAAAAGTCGGCACGATATCAATCGCACTCCTTTTTCGCAGTATTTGAACGAGTCGCAGAATCCTTAACTCGCTGTCTTTGGACAGTCCGTATCCCGATTTTATCTCTATGGTGCAGGTTCCGTGGCTTAAAGCCGCCTCCAGTCTTCGTAAGGCCGGCCAAAACAGCTTTCCGTCGTCGGCTTCTCTGGTCTGGCGCACGGTGGATAGAATGCCACCGCCCTTTTTAAGAATATCTAGATAGGAAGCGCCTCGAATTTTATGGGCAAACTCCTCTTCCCGCGAACCATCAAAAATCAGATGGGTATGACAATCCACAAAACCCGGCATTACCGTTTTGCCTCTGGCCTGAATAACCGCGGCGTCCGGCAAAAGTTCAATCTTGCCCGTAATCACGCGCTCCATAAAATCCCGCGACTCTCCCACGAAAACAATCCTTCCGCCTTTTGAAGCGACGGCGCCGCGTTTGATAACCCCAAGGCTCTGCATTTCTTTTCCGGCTCTTGGAAAATTGCCGTTATGCGGCCCTAATGTTAAAAGTTCATCTGCCCATAAAACGGCAAAGTCAACTAAAATCTTTTCCGCCATGAAGGCCCTCCCGATTCGGGGATTTTCACTCTTTTTTCCATCGCCGTTCTCCGCGCGGCGTCATAACCGGCATCAACATGCCGAGCGACGCCGATGCCCGAATCAACGGTTAAAACTCGTTCCAATCTTTTTGCCCTTTCTCGCGTGCCATCGGCAACTATAACCATACCCGCGTGCAGAGCATAACCCATACCCACACCGCCGCCGTGATGAAAAGAAACCCAAGATGCGCCGTTTGCGGCATTCAACGCGAAATTCAGTAGCGGCCAGTCGGCGACGGCATCCGAACCGTCCAGCATATTTTCGGTTTCCCGATTCGGGGACGCTACCGATCCGCAATCTAGATGATCGCGGCCGATGACTATGGGCGATTTCAGCCTGCCGGAAGCGACCAAATCGTTTATGGCAAGCCCGAATTTCGCCCGCTCTCCGTAACCAAGCCAGCAAATTCTGGACGGAAGACCGATAAACGGAATGTGTTTCTGCGCTTTTTCAATCCATCTGCGCAAAGATTCGTTTTCCGGAAAAGTTCCCAGCAAAACTTTATCTATGCATAAAATATCTTCGGGATATCCGGAAAGCGCGGCCCAGCGAAAAGGTCCCTTACCCTCGCAGAAAAGCGGCCTGATGTAAGCCGGCACAAAACCGGGATAAAGAAAATCTCCATTTTTGTCCCTTACGGTCAAACCGCCCTCTTCGGCCCTCTGCCGAAGATTGTTTCCGTAGTCAAAGCACACCGCGCCCAGCTTTTGCATTTCCAGTATCGCCGCCGCATGTTTTACGACCGCGTCATAGGCCCTTATTTTATATTCTTCCGGATTTTCGCGGCGCAATGTTTCCATCGTGTCCACATCCCCGACCGGAACATAACTCCATATATCATGAGCCGGCGTCTGATCAGAAACTATGTCAGGTATGATATTTCGGCGCACAAGCTCCGGATAAACTTCGGCGGCGTTGCCCACAAGACCGATGGAAATGGATTGACCAAGCCGCTTGGCTTCGTAAATCCATCGTAAAGCCTCATTCAAACTAAACGTCATAGCGTCGCAATAACCTTCTTTGACTTTCTTTTCTATCCTTTCCGGCCTTACCTCAACGTCCAGAATAATGCCGTCATTCATCGTTACAGCCATTGGTTGCGCGCCGGACATCGCTCCCATGCCTGCGGTCAAAACAAACTTGCCCTTCAGAGACTCGGCGTTAAATTCTTTTTTGGCGCAAGCGGCATAGGTTTCATAAGTCCCCTGCAATATCCCCTGCGTGCCTATATAAATCCAGGAACCGGCCGTCATCTGGCCGTACATCGTAAGCCCCATGCGGTCATAAATATCAAAACCCTCCTGATTCGCCCAATGCGGAACAAGATTGGAGTTGGCAATCACCACCCTCGGCGCGGCAGAATGCGTAGGGGCGACATAAACCGGCCTTCCGGATTGAATGCACAGTGTTTCGTTGCGCTTTAGTTGTTTCAGGGTGTGTACAATCCGGTGGTATTCATGCCAATTCCGAGCCGCCCGCCCGCTACCCCCGTAAACAACGAGTTTTTGCCAATCCAAAGCCACCTCGGGATGCAAATTGTTGCGCAGCATTCGGAGCGCGGCTTCGGCGTCCCAATTTCTGCATTCCACAACGCCGCCTAAAATATTGGGGATGGCTTGCGTTGGCGCCGCAGTCATATGCAGTGGCCGGCCGTATTTTCTGATTTCCTCCTCTATATCGCAGCCGCAGCCGTATTTTGCCCTTTCGTTCTCGGCAATTTCCCGGTCTGAAAAATCCCTCACTATTCTCTCCTTTTTAAGTTATTAAAGCTGGCTACAGAAAATACTCGCAAAGAAGAAAGAATATGTCAACTTGACCCGGGCATTGACTCAAAAAATAATCTTGCTAATATTTCATATCTGTTCATTCACAAGGAGCAAAGAAATGATTGACTTTCTTTTGCCGCCCGAAATACCCATTTTTGAACCAAACCGAGATCCGCACGATCTGAAGCTGAGAAACATTATTCATCCGTGGAAAGGCGATAAACCCGGGGGACGAATTGATGTCGGCATTCTCGGCATTCCTTTTGATCTCGGGGTCAAACGTTCCGGAGGCAGGACGGGCGCCGCCAGAGCGCCGGATGCAATACGTAGACAAATAAAAAAATACGGAACCGCTTATAATTGCGTTTACGGCGCCGATCTTTCAAGTCTTAATATCATTGACTTCGGCAATGTAGACGTTATACCCGCCGGCGTCGCCGCTACACACTCGCGGGCAAGAAACGTCGTGCAAACATTATTCGGGCTTTGCGATACTTTGATTATTATCGGCGGCGGCAACGATCTTTCCTTCGCCACGATAAGCGGACTTAGGCGAGCCTTCGGCGAACCAATCGGCGGCATGAACGTTGATGCTCATCTTGACGTAAGAGAAGTCGCGAAAGGCAACATCACGAGCGGAACGCCATACCGCTTATTGCTGGAAAGAGAAGTTCTTCTGGGAGAAAATCTTTTTGAGGTCGGCGCCCAGGGCCACGTAAACTCAAAATCGCACTGGGGCTGGGCGGAAGAAAAAGGAATACACATCTGTCCCTTACAAATGGTAAAAACAATCGGCGTTGATATGCTGATAAAATGCTTTAGACGCCGCATGACTTGCCTAATCGCATCCTTCATAAGCGTTGACATTGACGCCGTCGCACAGGCTTTTGCGCCGGGCTCCAGCGCCCCGAACCCTGACGGATTTTCCGCCGCGGAAATCCTTGCAATATCTTACCTGGCCGGCGAAATCCCGAATCTGCGCCTCTTTGAAATCATGGAGGTAAATCCAGAATTTGATCAGGACAACAGAACAAGCCGCTTGTCCGTAAATATTATAACCGATTTTCTCGCAGGTTGTGCCATAAGAAAGCAAAAAACTGGTCATTAAGACCAGTTTTGTTTTTGACGGAGCATATTCTCAAATATGCCGTCTTGATTTTTCAACGGCTCTTTCCGCGTCCTGCGCCACAATGCCGTATTCAACCAGCTTAACCGTTGCCTGAATTTGCTCGCTTAGCGTCACGCCGTTTCCGGTAATATTATGCGACTTTATCGTTTTATAAATTCTTGTCAAAGGAAACTCTTCCGGTCCGCTGAAGTTCAACAAATCAAGCGCCCTGACGGCGCAAAGCAATTCAATGGCCAACACTTTGGCGGCGTTGGAACAAACTTTTCTCGCCTTTCTCACGGCTCCGGCCCCCATGCTTACAAAATCTTCTTGCCCTGCGGCCAAAGGAATGGAATCCACCGAAGCCGGATGGCTTAAAATTTTATTTTCCGCGCAAAGATCAGCCGCGGTATACTGAGCAATCATCAGGCCGGAATCCAAGCCCGGGCATTGGCTCAAAAATTGCGGCAAACCGCTTAGCTGGCCGTTCAATAATCTATCGATTCTTCTTTCGGAAATATTGGCGAGAGTTGCAAGGGCTATGGCCAAAAAGTCGGCTTGCATCGCCAAAATCTGCCCGTGGAAATTTCCGCCGTGGATGATTTCGTCAGCAATAAGAACCGGATTGCAAGTAATTGAGTTGATCTCTCGCTCAACAACTCGGCGCGCCTGATCTATCGCTTCGTTAACCGGCCCGTGAACTTGAGCTGTGCACCTTAAACTGTAACTGTCTTGCAGGGCTTGCGCAGAAAAATCCGCTTCGCCAAAAAGTCTTTTTATATTTCTTGCCGCACGGCTTTGCTCAGGATGCAAGCGCAAAGCGTGCAACCGGCTGTCCAAAGCTTCCAGATTTCCTTTCAGCGCCAAAATAGTCAAGGCGGCTGCAACGTCGGCCGTCTTTGCCAGCACATCAGAACAATAAACCGTCCGGGCTAAAAGACTGGTCATAAAATGCGTGCCGTTTAGCAAGGCCAGCGCTTCTCCGGGTTTGAGCTCACAATACCCAATCGCAACAAGAAACCGGGCTAAATGCGCCTGAGGTGCCAAGTCGCCGCTTGCCCCGACCGATCCATGTTCCGGAATACGCATACCCGGAATCGGAACGATATTACTGTTAAAAATATCAATCAGCCGCTCAAGAGTTTCTCGGCTTATACAGGAGTATCCCCTACGCAGCATATTGATTAACAAGAACATCATGCCCCGCGCTTCCTCGTCGCTCAAAAACTCACCGACCCCCGCGGCGTGGCGCAAAAGCATATTTCGCTGAAACTCGGCCTGCAGTTCGGGCGGAATATATTCCTTAAAGAACGGCCCTATGCCCGTATTAAAGCCGTAAACCTGTTGCTTTGCAGCCAAATCTTCCCAGATTTTTCGCGTTTCGGAGATATATGCCCATTCACGCCTGGTCAAGGTAATCTTTCTATAATTACCGCTACAAAAAGCGATAAAGTCATTGAGGCTGATCGTTTTTTTCATTTCCTCCTCCGCGATTGTTAAAGAACCGGAATTGGTTCACTTACAAATCTAAATCTTTCTAAAATAAAAAGCAACCCGCGGGAAGCTGCTGCATTATTTTAAGCCTTCTTTTGAATATTAAATACTGTTCTTGCGTTTAGAGTTGTTTGAGCCGCAGTTTCGTCAACGCTCATCTTTTTTGTTGCCGCGATCTTTTGAATAACATATTTTATATATACCGGCTCATTCCGGCCTTGCGCTTGCCCCCCAACTTCAGCTGACAAGGGCGGCGTTAAATAAGGGCAATCGGTTTCAACGAGTATTTTTTCCAATGCCGTTTCTTGAATCATTTCTCCGTAATCCGGCAATCCCGGGGCTTGTTTGAAAATGATTCCGTTAAGCCCGAGGTAAAAACCCATTGCCAGATATTGCCGAGCCTGTTCTCGGTTTCCGGTAAAACAGTGTATGACGCCCCTTACGGCAGGCCTTGATGCAAGTATTCGCAGTAAATCGTCGTGGGCCATGCGGCAATGGAAGATAACCGGCAAACCCAAATCTTGGGCCAAACCCAGCTGGCTGATTAATATTTCCTCCTGCCGTTTTTTAAATTCCGCGGATTTTGCCGCCCCCTTCGGTCTCCGAAAATAATCCAGCCCGATCTCGCCGATGGCGACTACTTTCGGGGACCCGGCCAAATCTTTATATTTTGCGTAATCAAACTTCTCTTCGCACGTTTCAAGTTCCGTTTCCGCCGGATCAGTTTTTATCTTCACAAGCCCGGTTTCCAGATTGATGGGATGCAAACCTACGGCGCCGTAAACTCCCTCCGCATACTTTTGGGCAAGGTCTTTCGCCCGCAGACTCGTCGTGTATCCCGTGCCGACATTAATCATCCAGACGCCGCTCTCTAGAGAACGTCGGATAACTTCGCCGGCGTCTTTTTGGAAAGCGTTAAAGTTAAGATGGGCGTGGGTATCAATAATCATGTTACAAGCGCGGGAAAAGAGATGCGCCCTTTTCCGGTTTGAACTTCCAGGCTTTTTTTTCCGCGGGCGTCACTCCCAACTGGCCAAATATCTTGTCCGCCGTTTCGGGCATAAAAGGCCGCAGCATGCTGGCAATGTTGGCCAAAGCAAATAATAAATCTGAAATTACATCCTCCCGACCGCCTTTATTTTCCCAAGGACGTTCGCGTTCAATATATCTGTCGCAAAATCCTATCAAGGCCCAGACGGCCGCCAAGGTTTCATTAAATTTAAAATCGTCCAAAGACCTGCGGTAATCCCTCCACGCCGAGTCAACGGCTTCTTTTATCTCTTTACTATAATTTCCGCGCACGATTTTTATTCCGGCGGCGAGAGTGACAACCCTGGCGGTGAGATTCCCGAGGCCCTTGGCTAAGTCGGCGTTATAACGTTCCTCAAATTTTCCTTTGGTGAAATCACCATCTTCCGCCGACGGAATCTCGCGCAGTAAATAATAGCGCAACGAATCTACGCCATATTGTTTTACTAATTCAAAGGGATCAATAACATTTCCCAAAGTTTTAGACATTTTTTGTCCGCCGGCCGTAATGAAACCGTGCACAAAAATACTTTTGGGCAAAGACAACTTCAGGGACAGCAAAATTCCGAGCCAGATTATGGCATGAAATCTCAAAATGTCTTTTCCGACGCAATGAACGTCGGCCGGCCAATATTTTTTGAATTTGGCGCCGGCGCGAGCGTAATCCAATATTGAAATATAATTCGTCAGCGCGTCAGCCCACACATATATTGTTTGGGTGTTGTCGCCCGGAACCGGCACGCCCCAAGCCAAATCTTTGCCGGGACGCGAGAAACTTACGTCTTCCAACCCCTTGGAGATAAATGCCAGCATTTCTCTGGCTCTGCTTTGTGGCACGATTTTTACCCGACCCGAAGCGATTATTTTTTTAATTTTGGGGGCGTAACGGGAAAGCCTGAAAAAATAATTCTCCTCCTGAATCACTTCGGGCTCTTTCAGGTGATGAATGCATTTGCCGTTTTTCATATCTTTTTTTGTGATAAAAGCCTCGCAGCCCACGCAGTAAAGGCCGTTATACTTTTTCCTGTACAGGTCGCCGTTTTTATCCAGCGCCAGCCACACTTTTTTGACCGAGGGCCAATGACGAATTTTATCCGTGGTTCTTATGAATTCATCGTTGGAGATATTCAGGGTCTTGGTAAGTTCGCGGTATCGCGACGAAATTTCGTCGGTAAATTCCTTGGGCGTCCTTCTTGATTCTTCCGCGGTCCTTGCATTTTTCGCTCCATGTTCGTCCGTTCCGGTTAAAAAAAATGCGTCCTCGCCTAAAATTCTGTGATAGCGCGCCAAAACATCTGCCTGAACGATTTCCAGGGCAAACCCTATGTGCGGAGCGGCGTTCGTATAAGCAATGCTGGTTGTGATATAGAATTTTTTGTTGGCCTTTCGCATATGATACAATAGTTTTATACTCGTAATGAGTTTATCAAACCATGCTTTTTACCCCTCATCTTCTCTTTGGCGCAGCGGTAGTCTCTTTGCCGATCTTCCTTCCTGCGGGTTTCTTGTTGGCTTTTTTAAGCCATTATTTTTTGGATGCCGTACCGCACTGGGATTACTCAACGAATAATATCAAAAAAAGATTTTGGCGCAAAACGCCGCGGGATTTTTTTTACATTCTGACGGACTTTACGCTCGGCTGCGCTTTCATTATACTGTTGGCTTCTCAAAAATTATTTGCCTTTGTCGGAGGGATGACCGCTGTTATTCCAGACATCCTAACCCTATGCGCCATTCTTCTTCCTGCCTTCACGCCCCTCCAATCACATTGGAAAGCTCACGACAGCATTCACTGGTTCAGGGGCAAAAAAATTCCTATGTTCTGGAAAATATTCAGCCAAATTTTTGTTGTTTTGCTTTCGGCCTGGCTGCTTTCTGGCCGATAGCCACTAAGGCATGACGACCACGACAAATTCTCCCCTCACCTCTTCTTTCTCCAGCCGCTCCAGCGCTTCCTCCGGCGTTCCCCGATAAACCGTTTCAAATTTTTTGGTTAGTTCGCGGCAAACAACTATTTTAGGTTCTAGGTTGCGTGTTTTAGCTTCCAGGGCCAACTCTTGAAGACTTTTTATAATTCTATGAGAGGATTCGTAAAAAACGGCGGGATATTTTGAGCGGGTAACCTCCTCAAAGAATTTTTTTCTCTTCCTTTTAGTGGGCGGGAAACCGAGAAATAAAAACTTATCCATCGGAAACCCCGAGATGGAAGCCGCCGCGGTAACGGCGGAGGACCCGGGAATAGGCACAACTTCCGTTTTGCCGTCCCGTTTTATTATCTCTTCAACCAACTTTCCTCCGGGATCCGAAATCCCGGGCGTGCCGGCGTCCGTCACTAAAGCCAATATTTTACCTTCTCTTAAAAGCTGAATTACAAATTCAACCTTTCCATGTTTAGAATGCTGGTGATAACTGATAAGTCGTTTTCCGGCAATATTGTAATGTTCCAGTAATTTGCGGGTAACTCGGGTATCTTCGCATAAGATAAAATCGGCCTCGCGCAATATTTCCAGCGCCCTCAAGCTTATGTCTTTTAAGTTGCCTATCGGCGTGGCAACGATATAAAGAAGAGGTTTTGCCATCAAAAATTAGCTTTCTTCCTCTTCCGGCGCGTACGGCCCGTGCTGTCTTCGCAGAAAATCCGGCAGAAATTCCGCGATAATGGCCACGAGCGGAACAATTAAAATCGCGCCCAACAAACCCCATAATTTTCCGCCGATGGCCAGAGCGACTAATACAAGCGCCGGAGAAACCCCGACGAATTTTTTAGTAAGCGCGGGGGTTAAAATATTATTCTCAACCTGCTGAATAAGCACGAAAGCGGAGACCACCAACGCCGCCATAATGGGCGAATCAAGCCCTACAACCGCGAAAATCAGGATTCCGGTAAACAGCGGGCCGATGATGGGAATAAAATTAAATATGCCGGCGGCCAAAGCCAAGGAAACCGGATATTGCGTATTAAACAGAAAAAAAGTTATGTAGGACAGCGCTCCGACAAAAATAGAGGATAAAATTCGCGTGGCAAACCAACTGGTTACTCTTTTCTGCGCCCTGCCCCACACGGCAAAAATGGCGGCTTCGTATTTCGGATGAAAAATAAAACTTAATCCTTTTGCCATTGCCTTTTCCTCCAGCGACAAAAAGAACGCGACGCTGATTACGAAAATAGCCGAAAAAATGCCCCCGAAAACAACAAACAGGGTATTAAAGATGTTTGCCGCCATTTGCTGCAGGGCTCCGCTTGTCGCACGCAGAAACGATTCGGCGTCTGCAAAAGGCTGAATGCCCACCGCTTTCAGAAAAGGAGCGGCCTGCTCAAAGTATTTTGGGAATGTCTGGGAAAAAGTCTGGAGTTCATTCACAAAGATTGCGGACAAAGAATACAAGAATAAAATCAAGCCGCCGAAAACAGCGACATACACGAAAGAGGCCGCCAATACGCGCGGGACACGGCGCCGATGCAACAAATCAATCGCCGGATTAAATAAAACAGAAATGATCAGAGCGAACAAAAACCATACCAGGATGTCCCGGATAAGGTATAAAACATAAATCATAATCACGGCAATAGAGATCTTGCCGATGGTCGCCCAGGAAATGTCTAAAACCCTTTCACCGCTCATTTTTAAAATTTATCCGTTAAAGTTTTAATAACCCGTGAAATTCTTTTTTATCCTCAAACGGGCCGACTGTGGCTAAATTGAGCCTCTCCGGCCTGAAAATTTCTCTGGCCACGGCCGCGACGTCTTCCGCGCTGACTTTATCAATTTTGCGGCAGATTTCTTCCGGGCTTAATATCTTGTTCTCCAGTAGTTCCTGCATGCCGTAGAAAGAAGCCTTGGCGTCGGAAGATTCCAGCGACAGAGCAAGGGTCCCCTTGAAATAATCTTTGGCCTTTTTTAGCTCTTTTTGGCCGATTTTCACATTTTTTGCTTTTTCGTATTCCCGCAGGATAACCGTAATGACTTTTGACACGCTTCTGTTTTCCACGCCGGCCTGCGTCACTAAAAATCCGTTGTCTGTGTCCGCCTCGGCGTTAGTTTTTATATAATAAGCCGCTCCCATTTTTTCTCGTACCTCAATAAAAAGACGCGAACTCATCATCCCGCCCAAAATAATGCCCAATATTTCATAGACGTATTTTTGGGGATGAAAAATATTGTAACCGCGCACGCCAAGGCAAATATGCGTTTGATCGGTCTTGCGAAAATGCACCATGGCTTCCGGAGCGGTCTGCCGTTCGCTTACCTGAACCTTTTTCTTAAAATCGCCGTGCGACATTTCGGCAAAATGCTTTTTAGCCATTTTTAAGGCTCTCTCCGTGCGTATATTTCCGGCCATGCAAACAATGGTATTGCCCGGAATATATTGATTATCCATGTAATCCGCCAGCTTTTCCCGCTCTATATTGCGAACGGTTTCTTTTGTCCCGGCTATCGGCCAGCCCGCCGGCTGATCGCCGTACAGCAAATTTTGCCAAAGTTCCTGCACGTAGGAGGCCGGATTGTCGTAATACATATTGATTTCCTCAATAATCACTCCACGCTCTTTCTGAACTTCTTCCTGCGGCAAAATGCTGTTTAGAAAGATGTCGGACACCCAATCCAGAGCCAAGTCAAAATGTTCCGCCATCGTTTTTGCCCAATAACCTGTATATTCCTGGCCGGTAAAAGCATTATAAGCGCCGCCGACTCTATCCAACGTTTCGGCGATTTCCACCTTGTCCGGACGTTTTTTTGTGCCCTTAAAAAACATGTGCTCCAGAAAATGGGAAATGCCGTTTACATTTTTCTCCTCGTACTTTGAGCCTGTGCCCACCAAAACCAAAACCGTAACCGCTTGGGTGGATTTTTGGGGAACGGTAATAATTCTTAATCCGTTTTTGAGGGTAATTTTTTTAAACATGATTTCTTAATTATACCCGGGATGTCGTTAAAATCAAGGGTAACAAAAACGGCGCCGGAAATTAATCTAGCGCCCTGATGACCTTGTGCGCCATTTTGCCCCGTTTAACTCGGCTCATGTTTGAGTAAACCAGCTACTTTCTCTGCTACCCCGAGAATACACTCCATCTCCTCCCCTCCTCCTCATTGATGAAAAGTTGGCTACCAGCTCATTCCATATGTAAAGTGTGACAACCCATCATATCATTCTTTTAATAATTTGTCAATGGCTTGCGGGAGGCGTTCAGCGCTCACCCTCTCCTGACTCATGGTATCCCGATCCCGTAAAGTGACCGTGTTGTCTTGCAGGGTTTGATGATCAACCGTAATACACGCCGGCGTTCCTATTTCGTCTTGCCTTCGGTAACGCCGACCGATGGTGCCCACTTCATCGTATTGGCACATAAAATGAGGCTTTAGCGCTTCATAAATTTCTTTTGCCCTGGCGACAAGCTCTTTATTGTTCTTTAGCAGCGGCAAAACCGCAACCTGTATCGGCGCTATTTTTTTATTCAGGCGCAATACGGTTTCTTCCTCTTTTGCGGCTTCGGTTGTCGTGGTACGGCCGCCCTTTACTTCTTCATAAGAATCCGCCAGCAAAGCCAACAATAATCTCTCAATTCCAAGTGTCGGTTCAATCACATAGGGAAAATAACGTTCCTTGATTTCGTCATCAAAATAACGTAGGTCCTGTCCTGAAAATTTGGCGTGCTGGGACAAGTCAAAATCCGTGCGGTTGGCAACTCCAGCCAATTCAGCCCAACCGAAAGGAAAATGATACTCAATATCTACCGTGCGCTTTGAATAATGCGCCAAAGATTCTTTCGGATGTTCATAACGCCGCAGATTTTCTTTTTTCAATCCCAAATAAATGAAAAATTGCTCCCAAGCGTCAAGCCACTTATTAAACGCTTCTTCATCTTCCTCGGGTTTTACGAAATATTCAATTTCGGCGATGTCAAATTCCCGCGAACGGAAAATAAAATTCCCGGTGGTGATTTCATTGCGAAAACAGCGGCCGATTTGAGCTATGCCAAAAGGCAATTTCAAACGCTGGGATTCCTGAACCAGCTTAAAATCTTCAAACATCGTCTGCGCGGTCTCCGGCCGCAGATAAGCAACGCTGGCCTCGTTCTCCACCGGCCCCAAAAATGTTTTGAACATTAGATTAAAATTCTTTGGATTGGTAAGTTCTCCTCCACAATTTTGGCATTTTTCATGTGGATATACTTTCTTTATTGTTCCTGGAACCGCGAAAGGACGATTAGTTGGACCAAGGTCAGTTCCCGGGGGCAACTCAACCACGAGCTGATCCGCCCTGTATCTTTTGTGACAACTTTTGCACTCCACCAAAGGGTCAGTAAAGCTCTCCAGATGCCCCGACGCTTCCCAAGTTTTGGGATGCATAATTACGGTTCCGTCCACCAATACAAC
>Ga0155388_151_pt2 | contig 12564 bp, 11 predicted proteins | sample RifCSPhighO2_02_FD_106356 | JGI IMG/M metagenome (GOLD analysis project Ga0155388, IMG submission 106356) | Candidatus Wildermuthbacteria bacterium RIFCSPHIGHO2_02_FULL_47_17
ATGTTTTAAGAGGCGATGCCGCAAACAATAAAATTTATTTAAATACGGGAATAAGCTTTGAACTAAGCTCAACCTGGGCGCTTCCCACATCCATAAAATTTATGGACAGCCTCGCGGATCAGGGAACCAGAATTGAGGATGTGAACGGCGACGGTCTAAACGACCTTATTCGTAACGCTACAACGTCGAGCCCGAATGGAGTCTATTTGAATACGGGGAAGGGTTGGTCTTTCGATTCTTCCTGGACGATCCCGCTGCCGACTGTGGGTTTCGATGGTCAAAAGGATATTGGCACGCGTCTTTTGGACTTTGACGGAGATGGGCTTTTGGATATGGTGCGGCGCCGATCGGGCGAGTCGAATGAAGTGTATTTAAGAAACGGCCGCCGCCCGGATCTCGTGGCTACCACCACGAATCCCCGCGGCGGAAAGATCGGCATCGGATATCAAGCCTCTCCCCAATATCGCGCAGGCTCCGCTGTCGCCAATCCCAATCTTCCAATTAACTTGGATACGGTGAAAACTCTAACCTACGACGACCGCATCGGCTCGACAACTCAAAGAAATTTCAGTTACGACGGAGGGCAGTACTATACCGGAAACATTCGCGATCGGAGATTCACTGGGTTTGCCACTACTACCGAAACCGATGCGCTCGGGTTTGTAACGAAGCGCTTCTTCCATCAGGGAAGCACTACCCAGTCCACCATCGGAGAATATCAGGATCACATTTCAAAAATTGGCAAAAGCTACCGAACCGAGGTCTATGACGAGGCAAGTAACATTTATCAAAAAACCATCAGCAAATGGGATAGGTCCGACAGGGGAGACGGGGCGAGCTTCATCTTTCTTTCAGAAATGCTCGATATCACGCACGACGGCGACGCCTCGACGAAATCTAAAGCCGAGGGTTTTGGCTACAACACCGCCTCTGGCACCATAACCCAAAAAATAGAGTACGGCGAAGTCACAGGATCGAACGACGGCACATTTTCCGATACGGGGACCGATAAACTGACGACTGGCTACCAATACGCGACATCAACTGCAACCTCAACTATCCTCGCTTTATCTCAAGAACAAACTCTCGATCAAAGCTCAAATAAGGTGCGTGAGAGAAAAATCTATTACGACACCCTTTCGCAGGGCTTCTTAAACAAAGCCAACCCGACTAAAGAAGAATTCTGGGTATCTGGTTCCACCTATATTGATACGGAAAAGTCTTATAACTCCTTCGGCCTGGTGTTTCAGGAAAAAGACCCGCGCGACAACACAACTACCTACGTTTATGACGCCGCCAAATTGTATCCCGCCACCACAACAAATCCCGCGGGGCATGTTATCGAACGGACTTATGATTATTCGTCCAGCAAACCGACGAGCATCACGGACTCCAACGGCAACATTTTTGAAACAACCTACGACGGCCTTGATAGAGTAACCGAAGAAAAACAACCCGATCTCACATCCACCACTACTCTTGTCACCAAAACAACCTACCAATACACCGACACTGGCCTTCCCACCCGCGTTCTCAAGACCGATTATCTGAATTCAGCCACCACTTCCGAATCTTATATGTACTTCGACGGCTTCGGGCGCAAAATCCAGGAGCGCATCGAAACCGAAGATGCAGGAGTCTATTCCGCCAAAAACACGCGCTATGATGAAAGGGGACTCGTTAAAACCGAGTCGTTGCCCTACTTCTCGAACAGCACATCCTATACTGGTACATCTTCGCCCCCCGCTTCAAATCTCTTAACTACATTCACCTATGACCCCAGAGATCGGGTAGAGAAAATTGACAATTCCGTCGGAAGCACCACTTACACTTACAGCGATTGGGTCGTCACGATTCGTGATCCCAATAATAATCGCAAGGATCTTACCAACGATGCGTTTGGGAACTTAATTACCGTCACCGAGTATTCTCCGGGCGCGACCAGCACCCAGTACCAGTACGATGGCAATAGGAGGCTCACTAGGCTCACCGACAGTTTGACGAACGTGCGCAACTTTACTTATGACGGCTTGGGACGGAGGCTCACCGCCGAGGATCTCCATGTTTCGGGCGATGGCATCTATGGCACCACGACCTATGTATATGACGCCGCCGGAAATTTGGCCACGACTACCGACGCCAAAAGCCAAACCGTTAATTACATCTATGACTCTCTAAATCGCGTCTTAACCGAGGACTACGCGGGAGCCGCCGGAACCGAAGTATCATACACTTATGACACATGTGCGAGTGGCAAAGGGAAATTATGCTTTACGGCTGCCTCAAATGCCTCCGCGTCGCTTTCTTACAATGCAATTGGAGGAGTCGCGGCCGAGGCAAAAAACATCGGCGGAACACAATACGCCTCTACAACATTTGCCTATGACCGCCAAGGGAACCAGACGCAAGTAACATACCCCGACGGGAGGGAAGTCGCTTACACGTATGACTCCGCAGGGAAACTTGCTGATGTTAAAACCCGCGCTTCCGGAGGAGCCTGGGCAACTATCCTTTCAGATATTGATTACGCCGCTCATGGCGCGCCGTCTCTTTATGTTTATGGGAACGGCATTAGTATTCCGAGGACTTATGACGACACCAAGCTCTACCGCCTGACGCGGATCGGGGATTCCAATTCCTCCGCCGTTCAGGATATCCACTACACCTATGATGCTGTCGGCAACATCACCCAGATCACCGATGGCTCTCTTTCAGGAGGGGGGAAGACCGTGCTTTTCACCTATGACACCTTAAACCGCCTTACCTCCGCTTCAACCACAGCAGCCTCTTCAACCCCGTACTACGAAGGATATGTTTACAACCCCATCGGCAATCTCCTCTTCAAAGGCCCCGAGGTTGTCTCCACCACGAGTGTTTCCAATACCCACTCTCTGGATCTTGAATCCGGTAGCAGTCAATACGCCTCCATCGCCGATGCCAGCCAGGTGAGTCTCGATTTCACGGATGAGTTGACACTCTCGGCCTGGATCAAAATTGAAAGCTTCGCCGGAGGCACTCTCATCAGAAAATCAAGGGGAGATGACAGTCAGAGAAGTTATGCTTCCTCAATGGACAGCAGCAATGTATATGTTGCCTTCTCAAGCGATGGTTCCAACAATGAAACAGAGACCTTCTCCTGGTCTCCATCCACCGGTGTTTGGTATCACCTGGCTTTCACCCATTCAGGCTCAACCGTGAAGTTCTACTTAAACGGCACCCAGCAGGGGGGAGATCAGACGACGAGCATGGGGACTCTCTTTAATTCCAACCGTCCCTTCGCAATTGGAGCTAGTCATGACTCCGCCGGCAATCCCGAAGGCCTCTTTGACGGCCTCGTTGACGATGCCCGCGTCTGGTCAAAGGCTCTCTCCTCCTCCGACATCTCCGACCTATACACCAGTCACGATCCAACCAACAACGCCTCCGACCTGGAAGGCTTCTGGAAGTTCGATGGGGGATACACCGACGCTTCGGGAAATGCGAACACCTTGACTGCCTACAACTCCCCCACCTTCTCTACCGACATCGCCTTCCCCGCAGGCACCATCATCACCACCTCAACTACCACCACATACACCTACGCCACGACCTCTGCAGGCTACGCCAACCCTCACGCAGTGACGCAGATCAGCCCCCCAACGTTTTCAGCCACCACCACCCTCGTCTATGACAACAACGGGAATCTCACTCAATCAGGGGCTGTAAGCGGGACGACGACTTATGCTTGGGACTATCGCAATAGACTAATTGGTTCAGCGACAAGCACTCAAACAGGAACTACCACGTATGCGTATGATCATGCGGATCAACGTGTGAGGAAGGTTTTCGGGGGTACGACGAATACGTATATCAATAAGTTTTATGATCTAACCACAAGCACTGCTATTTCGTCTGCCTCAACAACTGCATATATCTGGGTGGGGGATATGCTCGTGGCAACAGTGGAGGGGAATGGATATGCGACAAGTACCTACTTCGTGCATCCGGATCATTTGGGGAGTACGAATGTGATCACTAATAGTGCAGGAGTGGTAACACAGGCGATTGATTATTATCCGTTTGGTGAAGAACGTCTCAACACAAACGCCAATCTGGCTGACCGCACCTTTATCAACCAGTTCTACGATCGAGAACAGAGCTTGAGTTATCTCAACGCCAGATATCTCCAGAGTTCGAGAGGGCAGTTTTTGAGCCAGGATGCGGTGTTTTGGAGTCAGGAACAAAATCTTAGCGATCCACAGAGTTTGAATAGTTATTCTTATGCAAACAATAATCCAATTAATCGTAGTGACCCGAGTGGAAGAGCAAGTATCGCTAGTACTTTGTCAGCGATTAGTTCGATTCTCTCAAAGATAAGCACGATTTTAACGTCACTATTAAGTCTTTCGTTTGGAGGGGGGAATAGGAGTGGAGGGATCGGAGCATCCTCAGGAGGATCATCTGCTGTGCAACCTACTGTCACTAACAAATCTAATCCCAATGCACTTCTAGTGAAAACTACTACATGGGACCCTGTAACCGATGCAAGAATCCGCGGTCTTGATCCAAGGGTGCAGAAACCTGCTGCTGACTTTATCAATAACACAGAGCGAAAATTTGGTACGCAATTGCGAATAATGCAAGGTTCTAGGTCAATAGAAGAACAAAATAAGCTTTATGCGCAAGGTCGTACTACCCCTGGAAATGTTGTAACAAACGCAAGGGGTGGCGAGAGTTACCATAATTATGGGCGAGCTATTGATGTTGTGCGGATGAACTCCGGACAATCGGACTGGGCTAGCCCGATTAGCTCAGAAATAGCTGCCATTGGAAAAGCGGAAGATTTTGCTTGGGGTGGCGATTGGTCTGCGCCGTATACTGATTATCCCCACTTCGAAATGACTTTTGGCGAATCTGTGCAGAGTCTGCAACAGCGGAGATAACAAATAATTTTACATGAAAAAGAAACATATTTTCATTTTGGCATCATTAGTTCTTGTCTCGGTGGTTGCCGTGAGTTATTACTACAGCGCATTTTTTAAGGTCGGTGGTCTGCCCGGAGCGGCTAATGTTCCCTCAGACTGTTCGCAGCTTTCGATAGATGTATATCAAAAAGCGATTGCAGAAATTGATTCCAATAAGGGCCAATATTCTGAAAAATCTCATGATTTAATGGAATTGACGACAGAAGGTGGGCATCAAGCTGACTATAGAGATCAAAAGGGCGAGATAAGGCTTATCCAGCAAACTCTCTACGGCGAGACATTTCGGTCTGAAATAAAGTATTATTTTGCGGGCATCAATATCTTTTTCACTACTGTGAGCCGGTTTGAATATGACAGGCCGATTTACGTTGAACCAGAAGCGGGTAGAAAAATTATTAAGGTAATAGTAAGAGATTTCTATTTGAATAAGAGTCAGGAAGTGTGTAGTTGGTATCTGGATAAAAGTTCGCAACAGAACGACGCTAAAACTCAAGAATTTATTAAATATCTTATCTCCACGTTACCAAACTAGTAGCGAATCCAAAACTTGACTAAAAAACTCCTCTCGACATTTTTACTTTTCGTTTTTCTCGCCTCACCCCTTGAGGTTGTTTTTGCATCTGATTCAGAGCCACAAATATCCGAGAATACAGTACATCTCATGCTCGTTCATATTTTCGTGGACGAGTATGGCGGCATCCTTGGTATCTTCCCTGTTACTGACGATTTCTTTCTCTGGGCCTATGCTCCTTTTGTTCTCTCCTCCTCCGACATCTCCGACCTATACACCAGTCACGATCCAACCAACAACGCCTCTGACCTGGAAGGCTTCTGGAAGTTCGATGGGGGATACACCGACTCTTCAGGGAACTCCAACACCCTCACCGCCTACAACTCCCCCGTCTTTTCTACCGACATCGCCTTCCCCGCAGGCACCATCATCACCACCTCAACCACCACATACACCTACGCCACCACCTCGGCAGGCTACGCCAACCCTCACGCAGTGACGCAGATCAGCCCCCCAACGTTTTCAGCCACCACCACCCTCGTCTATGACAACAACGGGAATCTGACCCAATCTGGGACAACCAATGGCACCACCACCTATGCTTGGGACTATCGAAACAGGATGACGGGGAGTGCGACAAGCACACAGACGGGGACGACGACGTATGCGTATGATCATACGGATCAACGCATCAAAAAAGTCTTTGGGAACACCACCAATATCTACGTCAACAAGTTCTATGATCTGACGACGAGTACCGCCACCAGCTCCGCTTCTACCACCGCCTATATATGGGTAGGGGACGTCCTCCTAGCTTTTGTTGAGGGGAATGGGTATGCCACCAGTACCTACTTCGTCCATCCGGATCATTTGGGATCAACGAACGTAGTCACAAATAGCAGTGGCAATGTGACCCAAGCCATAGACTATTACCCCTTCGGGACAAGAAGAATCAACTCTGGTCCGGATGTCAGCGGAAGGGAGTTTATAGGGCAATTCTATGATGAGGCTTCTGCTCTTTCGTATCTGAATGCGAGGTACTATGAGGGAAATAGAGGGCAGTTTTTGAGTGAGGATCCGACCCATTTGGCGATTGGTGATGCCGCAAGATTGCAAAGAGTCACAGGATTCAGTCAGGGATACTTCTTATCCGATCCTCAACTACTAAACTCGTATTCATACGGAAGAAATAATCCGGTTAGATTTAGCGACCCGAATGGTAATTGCCCATGGTGTATTCCGTTTTTGGTTGGCGGCGTCGCGGGTGGTGTCGGAACATGGGTGGGAGATATGTTGCAGAACAGAGCTGAAGTTATGACGGGATTGTCGGTGCTTACGCCGAGGTCGTCTTGGCAGGAATATAATGCGGCAATTGCTACCGGGGCAATCACGGGTTCCGTTGGTACAGCAAGGGTTATTTATGGAGGAATTGCCGCTACTCTTGGCTCACTCGGTGAGGATTGGATAGGCGGAGGAGATATAAGCGTTGGTAAGGCTGTTACTACGGGTATTTTAACAACCGCCGCGGGAGGATTATTCAAAAGTGTTGTTGGTGAATCGCCTGTCGAGCAGTTTATCAAATCAAAAGGGAGATACGATAAACTACCCTGGGCCGTCGTCAAAAATGAGATTAAGCACGCTGGCACAGGTGAAATTCTTCCGACGAGTGGAGGCGCTATTATCCAACAGAATTTTTCGGCAGGAGTTAGTAGAAATCCGTCGCAGGGTGTAAGCTCCGGCTCTCCGGGATCTTCTGGTGGTAATCTAAACTCTATTCTTGGTTCTTTGAGTCGAATATTAAGTACGCTAAGCAGTTTACTTTCCTCATGGAAGAGGTAAGGGCGTACAGAACGGATCGCTTTTTAGGGTTTGTTATTACCTTGATGGGTTTCGCTATTCTCTTTTCTGTTGACATTGATCGGTTACTTGTCTTTTATAGAGATCCGTGGAGTGTACTCATTGTTAGTTTTTTCGCAGTAATCAATCCGTTGCTTTTTCTCTTTGGTTTTTCGTTCCAAATCAATCCACACGAAGTTATCGGCAGGAGTTATTTTTTATTCAAAAAGAAGTTTAAAATCAACGATCTCACTCACGTACTCTATCAAGCAACTTGGAGAGTAACCTCTGAAAGTAGTTCAATGCGTACTCTCCACATTGTAAGATTTGGAGGAGGATGGAAAGATACTATTTCTCTCACTAACGGTCCATTTCAAGAAAAAGACCTCGCCGATATCGCTAAGCGGTTAAAGAATCTAAACCCCCGCATTATCTTCAACTCCCACGCTGAAACACTGATGAAAAAAAGTTCGTGACCCAAAAACTCCTCGCATTATTGCTTCTTCTCATATTCCTTGCCTCACCATTGCAGGCTGTTTTTGCGTCCGAGGAGTCGCTAGCAGAAACACCCGAGACGGCTGTTCACGCATCCGAATCGGAAACCGTAGGGCTAGCGACAGACATCCCTATCTACTTCTTCGCCGACCAGTACGGCGGCATCCTAGGCATCGCCCCTGTTACTGATAACTTCTTTCTCTGGGCCTATGCTCCCTTTGCCCTCTCCTCCTCCGACATCTCCGACCTATACACCAGTCACGATCCAACCAACAACGCCTCCGACCTAGAGGGCTTCTGGAAGTTTGATGGAGGATACACCGATGACTCCGGCAACGGGAACACCCTAACCGGTCAAAACTCTCCCGTCTTCTCCACCGACGTGGCTTTCTCCTCCGGTGGCACCATCACCACCTCTACCACCACCACCTACACCTACGCCACGACCTCCGCAAGCTCTGCCAATCCCCATGCTGTCATCCAGATCACTCCTGCCTCTTCAGGCCAAGCGACCACCACCTTTGTCTATGATAACAACGGGAATCTCATCCAAAGCGGTACCATCAACGGAACCACCACCTATGCTTGGGACTATCGAAACCGAATGACAGACAGTGCCACAAGTACAGTGACGGGGACTACCACATACCTCTATGATCACTCGGATCAACGGGTGAAGAAAACTTTCGGGAATACAGTGACGACGTATGTTAATAAGTTATATGATCTGACGACAAGCACGGCTACCACCTCCGCCTCTACCACCGCCTATATCTGGGCAGGGGATATGCTCGTGGCGACTATAGAAGGGAATGGATACTCAACCTCAACGTATTTCGTCCATCCAGACCACCTGGGGAGTGCAAATGTGATCACGAATAGTGCAGGAGCAGTGAAACAGGCGATTGATTACTATCCGTTTGGTGAAGAACGCATCAATACCAACTCAAATCTCGCTGATCGCACCTTCATCAATCAGTTCTATGATCGAGAACAGAGTTTGAGTTACCTCAACGCTCGCTACTTACAGAGTTCAAGGGGGCAGTTCCTTTCTCAAGATCCGGTGTTTTTAAGTGTTGGCTTCAAGTCTTTTGATAAGCAATTCTTGACCGATCCGCAACAGATGAACTCGGCTCGGACGATGGGCGGATCGAATTCCGGATTCGCATCAGGCTGGAGAGGAAATACGCAGTCAAGGGCGGGCTCGATTTCCCAAGCTGAATACCTGGCCGACCCCCAAATGCAAAATTCGTATGCGTATGCGCGCGGGAACCCGATTAGATTCTCCGATCCCACAGGACTCTGGTATCAGGAATTTCTAACTGGACAGCAATCATGGTCAAGCTTCTATGGTGAAGTAGGAGAGGCCGCGAACACTCTCGGTCAAACTAGTCCGGCATGGAATTTCGCAATGAATCACCCTTACACGACAGGGGCAGTGGTCGGGGTTGCATCAGCAGGAGCAGCACAAGCTGGCCTTTATGGCACTGTGGCTCTGAAGGCTGCAGCATATCCGGGGGTTGGTATCGGTTATTCCGCAAGCCGCGTAGCACAAGGGTCTGCTTACCTGTATCTGGCTCAAGATTCTCTAAGAAGTATCTCAAGCACATTAACGCAGTTCAACAACTTAAATAATGCAACTTTCGGTTCGTCTGCAAAACTCATCTACAATGCGGGGTTGCAAGGAGCTTCAACATTTGGTGGTGAAAGAGTCGGAGGGATAGCTGATACTTTGAATTTACTTAGCTCGACGCTAAGAGATTTATCAAAGGCGTTGTCTTCCATTAGCAGTCAAAGTAGTAAAAAATAATCATCCATGAAACACTTAATCATTGATATATTACTTGCACCTATTCTCGGAATTATTACTGCATCGGCGATTCTCTTTTTTGTTGGGTACACAAATTGGCATAGGGGCACAAAAGAAAAAATTATTAGCTGGATGGAAACTAAAATTTTCCGAAAATCTTTTGATAGTAAAGGCCAAGCCGAAGGGCTTTTCGGGGTTATTACTGCTCAATTACTAGCCGCTGGATTGTTAATGATTATCGCCAGTATTTACATACTAACGAATGCGAATTATTAGAGTGATGTCAATCTTAAAATCAACAGCTTGATATAATAAGTAGTAAATATGGCTGATATATTCTTTTTACTTGCAGGTATAGTTTTGTTCTTCAAAAAAGAGGTTCATATTTCGCGCAAGCGAAAACTGTCAGGTCGGCCGGTGAAAATTTTGGCAGTTCTGTATGTTCTGCCTTTCGCCGTGGGTCTGATAGCTGGATTTTTCATTTCAGCGTTCAAGTTAGATCCTGCATACGCAATCTGGATTTCCACTCCGCTAGTTGTGATTGCAATTCTCGCAACTCTCTATTTGATATTTTTTCACAAGGAAGCGTAGCAGATTTTTGAAAAAGACGTTTGGCCATTTTTCTTAAAAATTCGGGGATTCGTGCCGGTGGGGGTTTCGGATTCGGGGCAGGAGCGCGCCCGCAGGGCGCGCGACTCAATGCGTTGTCCAGTAGGTGAATAGCTATAGTTATGCACGAAATAATCCAATCATTCTCAAAGACGCAGATGGCGAAATGCCGACAGCAGTGGCAGGAGCACTTATTGGCGGTGGAATTGGACTCGCTGCACAGTTTGGAGCTGATACAATGTCGGGAAATTGGAGTAGTTGGCAATCATATGCTGGTGCAGCAGCAGGAGGGGCTGTGCAAGGTGCAGTGTGGGGATCTGGAGCCGGGGTTGTCAGTCTATTGTATGGAGGCGCATTGTCAGGACTAGCCCAAGGTGGTGTTCGTGAGGGGTTGAACTTTGCATCAGGTAACGGATTCGATGCTAGTTCTGTAGGAGGTGATGTTGGCATATCCGCATTTAGCAACTTGGCAGGCGGTGCATTATTAAGAACTGTCGGAGTTCCAGCTATTGCAGGAGTAACTAGTGGCCGAAATAGTTTCGATGCCATTACTCAATCAATATTCACAAAGTTACAAAATGGCACCATCAGCAGCGTGTCATTAAGTACAAATGCGAAGATGGGTGTATCGTATGGAATCAATAATGCGTACTCGACAGGAATACAGACACTCATTCAGGCACGACAACAAGCCGCACAGAGTTATAATGCAACTCTGTCTGGAGGAGGGTCTTCACCGAATTCGGGGAGTCTTTGGGTAACACCTAGTGGTGCAGTTGTGACCTGGGGCGGAAGTCTTGTTAGTGGCCCAGCCGCTCAATCTACTCCGATGACTAAATAATTATGTTTGAAAAGATTAAGGAATTTAGAAGAAAGATAGCCACGCACGATGTCACTTACTGGGAGGTGCTCCCAGCCATTGTTGCTATATTCTGATTTGGGGTCAGCCACCATTTATGATAGCATAATCTCATGCCGCGCACAGAACGCGTCGCCGTCGGCGGGTATATCTACCACGTCATCAACCGCGCCAACGCCCGCGTCCGAATTTTTGATACGGGCGATGACTACCAACTCTTCGAAGCAATCCTGGAGGAGGGAAAGGAACGCACCGATATGCGTATCCTTGCCTACTGCATCATGCCGAATCACTGGCACCTGGTACTCTACCCGGAACAAGATGGAGACATGATACAATTTATGAGTTGGATCACAAACACCCACACTAGGCGCTGGCATGTTGCCAAAGCGACCATCGGAGGGGGCCATCTGTACCAAGGACGATATAAATCACTCCTCTGCCAGGACGATACCCATTTTCTCACGCTTGTCCGTTATGTTGAGCGCAATCCCAAACGCGCCAATCTCGTTCAAAGAGCCCAGCAATGGCAATGGTCAAGTGTGTGGCGTAGGGAGCGGGGGAGCCAACAACAAAAGAAACTCCTTTCCCCGTGGCCAGTTTCGCCTCCTCATGGTTACCTGGCATGGTTAAACAATCCCCAAACCGCAAAAGAAGAAGAGGCTATCCAAAGGTCGATCATAAAAAGCCGTCCTTTCGGATCTGATGCATGGGTCACCCGCATCACCAAGAAATTCGGATTGGAGCAAACGTTGAGGCCCGTGGGAAGACGCAAAAAGAATGGTGGCTGACCCCAAATCCATGTACCAGAAGTCTGATACGATCTCGGGTGGTACCGCTGGCGCTATAACGCATACACGACAGACTGGGCAGCTTGTTGGTGGTTCAGACCATATACAGAAGGGATTTGATTCGTTGCGTGGACTGCAAAATATCCTGAGCTCCGGGACGCAAATCTCTAGCGGAGATTTGCAGAAGATTTCATACATGCTCGGCGAGCTTCAGAAGGCTTTATCAGGGTTAGTAGCGAAGAAGAAATAGTATGAACTTGTATACTATTTTAATTGACTTCGCTGACAGGTTGGTAGGTATTGGTCAGTATTCTGCGGTATCCCCCAAGGAAGCTCTTATGAGCTTTATAAAATCTAATGGGTCATTGGAAGGATACAACAGAGAAGGGGTAGCAGAGGCGTTTAATGAATTGATCCATGTCGCTAATGACAAAGGAATCTGGCTTATTCTGTTCAAACCAGAGATTTTAGAAATTAAAGTCCATGCCGACAATCCAATTCTGGGTGGTACTATCGTACAAACAGATCCAACCGCCCCCGTTAGAAATGAGAGTGATAAACCCTAATTGCAACTCTCGCATTATCTTCAACTCCCACGCCGGATTTGTGCGGTAACGGGGTCAGGAGCGCTTTTCTTCACACCAAACATATGCTAATAATAAATCATGCCCCGTGCCTCACGAGTCGAT
>Ga0155388_127_pt1 | contig 10570 bp, 11 predicted proteins | sample RifCSPhighO2_02_FD_106356 | JGI IMG/M metagenome (GOLD analysis project Ga0155388, IMG submission 106356) | Candidatus Wildermuthbacteria bacterium RIFCSPHIGHO2_02_FULL_47_17
GGTTTGCCAATCAAAATGCTTGATTCCGGAAATAATGGTTGGAACATGGCAACCGCAAGATCCGCAAGCTGGCTTGAGCCCCCTGGGGTTATCCGGAGAGGATCCGAGAACACAAGGGAACTTGCGTTGGCCGACTTCATCTAGCGAGATGGTAAATTTGGCAGTCGGACAGCGAGCCGGTCCGGTCCATTTTTTTAGATTATTTGAACGCAACATATTCAATCCCCTAGTTGAGTTGGCAAGAAAACGACCATAAACGCTCTTGAGGGCAAGCAGTTGATCAATAACCGCGTCGCGGTCCTGCCCAACCAGATCGTGGTGGGAGTCGGCCGGCCGGCCGATGGGGGTAGCAAATTCAAAGGTCATACCGAGAATTCCGGATTGACTCCATTCTTTGAGGAGTTTTGCCGGTTGATCCTTGTTGGCCTGATGGAGGGTGGTGGTGGTAAGGACCGGCTTATTCCAGAACCTTTTTTTGATAACGGTATATAGGCCGGGGTGGAGGCGGGACTGGTCGTGGACTTCACCGACGCCATCCAGCGAGACAATGATTGAAGTATTTGGCAGTGAGAAAATATCAAAATTTGGAAATGAAGGATGTTTGATGGGAATGCCGTTGGTAACGATCCAGTTTATGGGGAAAATGGGGGTGACTGCCTGGAGAACGTCGGGCCTTAGGGTTGGTTCGCCGCCGACCCAAGTGGCGTGGATAACACCCTGGCGGCGGTATTCTTTGACGAGGCCGACGATTTTGTCTAGAGGAAGCTGGGTTTGACGCTTACTTTTTTGCCAGTAGCAGTAGGGGCAGTTGAGGTTGCAGGCACCGGCGATGTCAAAACTTAAGGCGAGAGGTTTGTGGGTCAAAAAATTATAAAATATCCGAGGGATGGTGGAGATGGTGCGGATACGGGAAATTGACTTCATGGCGGTGCCCCCAATTATTATAGCGGTTACTTTTTGTTAGCCCGATATTTCTTCTTTTGGGCGTGATAAAACTCGGAATTATGTTTCCCGACAAACATTTCGGTCAAGTATTTGCTCGACACCTTCGGGGACGGACCCTGAAGGTATACAGGGTTAAACCCCGTAGGCATTATCTCGGTTCTAGAGCCATAATGATAAAGCCGTATTTTTTGACATCTAGTGGATCATAAAAATTTAGATCTTTGGTTCTCAGGACAAAGGAAATTATTTTTTCGACCGAACGACCAGTGTATTGATTTGTTTTCGGATCAAATTCGCGGAGAACCAAGGTATCCCCTTCTTCAGCATTGAAGTCTGCGACCCGAAGATCAAAGGTTTTATCACCATCCAAAATTTTCTGAAACATTCCAGGCCAGGTTTTCTTTTCGATTTTCATATTTCTCCTTTCAAGTACTTTTTACCTTTAAGTTGATCAGGAAGCAAGCTTTTGGCGGTATACATCTCGTAGCCCTTGCCGTAGCCGATCTTTTTCATCAGTTTAGTCGGGGCATTACGCAGCTCCAGGGGGATGGGCAGGTTGCCAAACTGTTTGACGTCGGCCTGGGCGGCCCGCAGGCCGTCATAGGCAGAACGATCCTTTTTGGCCAGAGCCAAGTAAGCCGTGCCCTGGGCTAAATTAATAGCGCATTCAGGATAGCCGATGGTGTTGACGGCTTGGAAGACGGCGTTGGCAACGACCAGGGCGGTCGGCTGGGCTAAGCCGATGTCCTCACTGGCGAAGATGACCAGCCGGCGGGCAATAAAAAGCGGATCCTCACCGGACTCGACCAGGCGGGCGAGATAGTAGAGGGCGGCATCGGGGTTGCTGGCGCGCATTGATTTGATAAAAGCGGAAATGGTGTTGTAGTGTTCCTCACCCTGCTTATCAAAGCGCAAGAAGCGGGACTGGAGGGTATTCTTTAGGGTATCAAGGGTAATTTTTCTGTAGAGGCGGAAACAGTTGTCGAGGAGGTTGATGATCTGACGGGCGTCGCCATTGGCAACGGCGATGAGCCAAGCGCGGGTGTCGGAATCTATTTGCATAGATCCCCGCTTTCGCGAGGATGACGAGGATGGGGAAAGGGCGGTTAGGGTCCGGTCGATAATGAGACTGATTTCCTCGTTGGAAAGCTCACTTAAAACAAAAACGCGGCAACGGGAAAGTAAGGGGGCGATGACCTCGAAACTGGGGTTTTCCGTCGTCGCGCCGATAAGGGTTAGAATGCCCCGTTCGACGAAAGGGAGAAGAAAGTCCTGCTGGGCTTTGTTAAAACGATGAATTTCGTCCAGAAAAAGAACGGTCGGTTGGTCACCGCCTTTGGCCGCCTCAATTATTTTTTTAATATCGGCCTTGCCGGCCGAAACGGCCGACAGCTCAGCAAAGTTGGCCTTCAAAGCGTTGGCATAGATCCTGGCCAGGGTAGTCTTGCCCACTCCCGGCGGGCCCCAGAAAATCATCGAAAAGAGGTGTTTCCTTTTGATGGCGACAGCCAGTGGTTTATTCAGCCCAACCAGATGGGTCTGGCCAAAAAAGTCAGTAAGCGACTTCGGGCGAAGACTGGTAGCCAGAGGGACCTGTTCCATACTCTGCTATACTATATTACTTATGCAATCAGAAAAAGGCCGGGCGCTCCACCAACAGGCTCTGGATGCTCAGGAGCAGGGAGATTTTTTGGTAGCTTTAAAACTCGAGGATGAGGCGATGGTGGTTTACCAAACCGATAACGATGACGCTGGCTTTGCCGAGATCCAGGCGATGAGGTTACTGACCTTGAACATGCTGGGAGATAAGACGGGAGACCAGCGATACTATGTCCTGGGAATGCATGCGGCTAATGCCAGTCTGGATCTAGCCGAGAGGGCGGGGGTAAAACAGCAAATTGCTTTGGCACATGGGGCTATCGGAAGAGCAATGGAAAGGGTAGAAAGATTTGAAGAGGCGGCATCTCACTTTGACAAAGCGGTGGAGATTCTGCCAACGACCCAGGGCAAACACAACCGAAAATCAGTGATCGCAGACTTTACGATTCACGCGGCCACAAACAGACTTTTGGCCGGTAAACTCGACCAGGAACAAGTGGCGCTGTCTGCTCTAAAAGAGCTGGAGGCTTCGGGGGATGCCTCGGATTATGAATTCAAAGTTTGGAAAAGCGGTGGATATATGGGGTTGGCCGCAGGTATGCACAAAAACGGCAAAATCGAAGAGGCAAAGAAATATCTGGCTATAGCGGAGGAAATCGCCAAGAGCGATGAGGCGCTGAAAGTGCGCCGGGAACAGATCGCCACAATGCGGAAAAAATTCGGTCTTTGATCCGGGGACGACAAAAACTATAAAATAGTGCTGATGGCAAATAACCGAAGTGGATTTAATCTGAAGCGGTGGTTGGTTTTAACTCTACTTTTGGTTTTGGTTTTGACTTTGACCAAATGGCCAGATGTGGTTAATAAGTTCACTGCGGAGTTACCGAGTTTGTCTGCTGTTACCCTCAAAGGCGTTAGCGCGGAGGATGTTCTCGGTCAAATCAATACCGACCGGACCGAAAATAAAATGATGGCGGTCAAGAGAAATGAAAAGTTGGACAAGGCGGCCCTGGCGCGGCTGCGGGTAATTAGAATCGACGATGACTTCGACGGTGACAAAACCGGCGTGACGCTGGCTAACGCGGCCAAAAACAACGGCTACAGCTACAGCGTTATCGGTGACTTGTACGCCGAAAACATAAATGGCGAAACAAAGATTGCCGACAAGATACTGGGTGATAGCCGGTTTCGAGACGTGGGGATCGCGATCGAGCGGGCAGGGCCCGGCTGAAACGTGATGATCATTCTGGGCCGGCAAGCAAGCGCAGTGGCAGAAAAAACAGGGGCGGGCGGCTACCCCCAGGTAAGCTGGGGCGGGCCGGAACTATGGGAAGCGGTCAATAAACGGCGGGTAGAGCTGGGGGTAAATCCCCTGTCGCGGCGGGATGAACTGTGCACCATTGCTTCAATCAGACTCAACCAGCTTTTGGAGCTAACTAAACTTGACGGCCACGCCGGACTGGAACCGCTCCTTAATCGTGAGGACTTGAAGACAATTAGAGAAAAATATACCCTGTCGGAATTTCTAATCGTTGGTTATTCGACACCCCTGGAGGCAGTTGGCGCCTGGGAACACACTCTGGGCCACCGGGCTTTGGTGGCCGGGGGCGAGTATGTCTGGGGTTGTGTCTACGCCCAAAATACTTTTGGCGTCGCCATTGCCGCTTATTGATGGTAGTATTTTTCTATGACCGAACTGGACAGGGGTAAGGAAAAGCTGAATTTGGGAAAAAGAATCATCATTTTCATCGGTCCGGAGGGTTCGGGAAAAACTACAATGGCGAAGTGCCTGGCGGAAGAAACCGGATTGCCATATGTCACGACAGGAGACATTATTCGCGACCTGGCTGAAAACGATAAGGGGCCGCTCGGCGATGAATGCCGCGATATGTTTGCCAATCACGCGTATCTTGACGGGGCGACTTTGTTGAAAATTTTGGTTCATCGTTTTAGCCAAGAGGATGTGGCCGCTGGCTTGATTCTTGACGGGGGTTTGCGAACTACGGAGGAAACGGCCGACTTTGCTTCGATGCTTTCAGAAGCGAGATTGAATTTGCCGGTAACCGTAATTCATTTACGTATCCCCGGTTGGATGAGTTTCGAGCGGTTGATGGGTGAGACGGGACGGAATAGAAATGATGACACCATTGAGGGCATTTTGAGTCGCCTGGCAAAATATTATTACCATCTGGGACAAAGGGCCAACGTTATCGAAGGGCAAAGTAATTGGAAACTGGTACATATTGACGCCCGCCCCGCCATCGAATCGGTTTACCGGGGGGTCAGCGGAAAGCTGTCGCGCGAGTAGTTTTTGGAAATTGCTCTTTGATTAAGCCGTCCTTTTGGGACCGTGGCCATTTCTTGAGCTCCACCTCTCGGTGCACGGCCTCTTTTCTGGAGGCAAAGGTCTCCGAATAGACAAGTTCTAAACTGGAAAAGTAACGGGTGTATTTGGCTGACTTACTATTTTTTGTTTGGTGTTCCTTGAGACGTTTCTCGAGATTGTTGGTTTGACCGATGTAGAGGGTATTGGAAGAAGTGCGGAGGATGTAGACAAAATAAGGCATGGTTTATTTATATAGTCCCTCGAGTACTCGGGATCTCTGCCGCAAAGTGGCTTCGAGTTGAGCATCTCGGTCTAGGACCTTACGATCCCATAACCAACCTTGGCAATAGTTGTTTATACCTACTAATCTTCTCCGATTTACTCATCGCTGCATATCTAGGTGATGGTGATGGCAAGCAAATTAATTCTATCTCATTAGTTAATTGGCTAATATCCTGAAACACTTTACTAAACAAATTTTCAACATGACGACTTGTAAAAAATATCTTCTTTATTTTGTTCTTGATAAGAATATTCTTTATTGCTTGTGTGTTATAAGTAATATTGAACAAATTTACATCTAAATTACTATTATTCCTTCTTTCACAAGATAAAATTATATCTGCAAGTGCTATTTCGAGTTGAGTAAAAAGTTTTTGCTGATGTTCTTTAGTTCTAAATTCTGATCCATAGACTCCCTGCATAATAGGCCAGAACTGGTTTCGACCATTTGCATAAAACCATTCATAAGAGTTAGAAGGCTTAGTAACAAAACTGCCTAGCATTAAATATTTTGTTCTCTTGGGGACAAAGTTTCCAAATGGATGTTTTTCAATCATAGTTTTGTTGCCGCAAAGCGATTCTCTCCCTAGCTTCAAGCTCCAGAGTGAACTGAACTTGACCTATTCGTATCATTTTGATACGATTGTGGTATATGAATGATACGGTAAACCCTCGTCAGGTACAAATTCTCGATCTAATCAACAAGTCAGGTGGTCTTTCTAGACTCGAAGTTAGATCTAGACTTGGTATCGACTATCTGGCCTCTACCCCTACCATTGCTCGAGATTTGGCTCATCTACTTAAAATGGGATCTGTTGTCGTTCATGGTGAAGGCCGAAATACTAGATATTCTGGAATAAACTCGAACAAACTTCTGAGGTATTTTGACTTAGATAAATATTTTACGATCGACCCAGATCAAAGAGAATTTGTCAAAAAGTCATTCAACTATGATATTTTCGGTGATTTGTCTGGTCTGTACACATTAAAAGAACAGTCTGAACTAGACAAAATCTACAAAAACTTTGATACTGAGTCCATGTCAACCAACAGAGATATCTATCTAAAAGAAGTTGAGAGATTCGTCATCGAGCTTTCTTGGAAATCTTCAAAAATAGAGGGTAACACATACTCCCTTCTTGATACCGAGACTTTAATCAAACAAAGGATTGAAGCTGAAGGGCATCCAAAAGATGAGGCTGTCATGATTTTAAATCACAAAACCGCTTTTGAAACTATCCTGGCCAACAAAAAAGACTATAAAAAAATAACCCTTTCTCAAATAACCCAGCTTCACAATATTTTAATCAAAGATCTTAATGTGACAACTGGCATAAGGAATCAGGCTGTGGGTATTACTGGGACGACCTATCACCCTCTAGATAGCCATTCGCAAATTCAGGACGCCGTAGATAAATTCATAGTTTGTCTCAACAAAGCTGATTACCCGCTAGAAAAAGCCTTGATTATCGTTGCCATGATTTCCTACGTTCAACCCTTTGCCGATGGGAATAAAAGAACGGCCCGCATGCTTGCCAACGCCGTCTTGTTAGCAAATGATTATTATCCTTTGTCTTACCGAAGTATTGATGAAACCTTTTACAAAAAAGCCTTAGTTCTTTTCTATGAGCAAAATAGCTTGTACTATCTCAAGCAAATAATTACCGACCAATACAGATTTGCTTTGGACACTTATTTCAAATAGATACACCTTAACACATGGCATTTTCTTATTTGTCGGTAATTCATTCAGATATAAAAGGAGATTATTACGCCAAAGGGATAAAATTGGCGAAAGATAAAATTGTAGAAATAACGCGGAGTTATAACAATGGTTGCCATGCTATAGTTCGCTTAGAAACTGACTATCCGGTGATGATAGGCTTTGCCAGAAATGGATCACCAGCCTATTCTTGTACCTGTGTGGTATTCAGTCATGATTGTATTTGTGAACATATTGTCGCAACTGCCATCACTTACGATCAATCACGTGGAGTATCATTTACCCCATGATTTCTACCGGACAAATCCAGCTTTTTATGGAAATCTTTATTGGTAGAAGAGATGTCTATGCTAGACGTTGGGAAAAGAACGACAAAAGTGGCTACTCTCCAGCCTATCAATTCTCTTGGCCAGAATTTTTGGAACACAAGAAAAATGGTGGCACAATGGTCAGTTTCACCAACAAAACGACACTACCTATGACGATGGAGACAGTTAAGAGTCATCTGGACGGAAAAGATTCTCTCGGGGTGTACCCACTAAGGACTGACGGAAACTGTCATTTGATCGTTGTTGATTTTGATAAATCAACTTGGAAAGTTGATGCTCCTGCTTTCGTCATAAAAACTCAAACCTATGGACTAAATCCTTCTCTGGAGATTTCTCGCTCTGGCAATGGTGCCCACGTTTGGATCTTTTTTAATGATTGGTATCCAGCAGTTAAAGCCAGAACAATCATAAAAACAATTTTAGATCAGACTTTTGAGTTCTCAACCCAAGAAGAGAATAGTTATGACCGTATGTTTCCCAATCAGGATTTTCTCGAGGATGGTGGCTTGGGAAATTTAGTTGCTCTACCCTTACAGGGAGTGTTAGTTCCAATGGGGAAAAGTGTTTTTGTTGATTCCAAAACTCTCGAACCGCATTCAGATCAATGGAAGTACTTGGAAAGTATTTCTAGGGTTACTTCTAAACAGCTCGACAAGTTGCACACCAAGTTATTGAAAAACAAACTAGGCTTAACCAAAAAGAAGAATGGGAAACTAAATATTCATCTTGGAAAAATGATTTCTATCGTCAAAACCGACCTCACTCCAGACCTATCAAGCTTCCTCAAAAAAGAACTTAATTTTCTCAACCCTGGTTTTGTTATCAAAGAAAGGATGGGACTGTCTACCTACAAAACCGAAAGATTTTTCAAACTCATTCAGGAATCAGCCGATCAAATATCTATCCCTCGAGGATTTTTAACACAACTGCTTGAATACTGTCACTCAAAGAGTATTGATTTTATCCTTGAAGATGATCGTCAAAATCTGCCCAAGACTAAGTTCAAATCAAAAATCGAAGCTTATGACTATCAACAAGAAATTATTGACAAGTCTCTGAACTGTGACGGTGGGGTGATTGTCGCTCCACCTGGTGGAGGTAAAACTGTCATTGGTTTGTCCATAATCGACAAACAAAGCCAACCAGCCTTAATTTTGGTTCATCGGGCCCAACTATTATCTCAATGGAAAGAAAGAATTACTCAGTTTCTAGGCGTACCAAAAAAAGAAATCGGACAGTTTAGTGGATCCAAGAAGAAACTTGGCAAACAAATCACCGTAGCCATGATGCAGACCCTAACTAGACTAAACGAATCAGAAATAGCAGAAATTGCTAGCAAAGTCGGCACTGTTATTATCGACGAATGTCATCACATTCCAGCCACTACCTTTAGAGAGGTTATTGTTCAATTTAATCCCAAATATATTTACGGACTCACAGCCACACCACAGAGAAAATATCATGACGAATCTCTGATATTTCACTATATCGGTCCAATCATTGCTACTCTTGATCAAAAGTCTGCTTCGACTGGTACTTTGTTCTCAAAGTTGGCTGACTCTCAGCCCAAAACAAAATTAATAATCAGATCAACGACCCTAAGCATTCCTTTCACGCCCAAGATCGATCAATATGATCTATTGTCTAAGTTAGTAATTTTTAACGACACTAGAAATTTACAAATTGTGGCAGATATTTTAGAACTCGTAAAACAAGGAAAGAAGATAATTGTTCTCACCGAACGGAAAGATCACGTCGATGTTTTGTCACTCTACTTACGAGGAAAAGCTGAAGTTATCACCCTCACTGGCGACGACTCAGTTAAGTCCAGAAGAGATAAGATGGTCTCCATCCAGCAAAGTAATTTCCAAATTCTACTTGCCACAGGTCAATTATTAGGTGAAGGTTTTGACTTACCAATTCTCGATGCTCTAGTCTTAGCTTATCCATTTTCTTTTGAAGGTAAATTAATCCAATACATTGGCAGAATCGAGAGAGGTAATCAAAACAGAATAATCAATGACTATCACGACGAATTAACACCTGTACTTTCCAGAATGTATAAATCAAGATTGAGACACTACAAAAAGAGGGGTTGGGTTCAATAACTGGAGACTCGTTCTGTTGCCGGGCTAGGAATCGAACCTAGATTAGTTAGTTCAGAGCCAACCTTCCTGCCATTAGAAGACCCGGCAATGGGTGGGTGTATTTTATCAGGCAGAGCCTGATCTTGCTTCGCGCGACCTCAAAGAGGCGTGGAGAGGTCCTTTTTGATGATACTGATTAGTTTTGCGGCTTCTTTTTCCAGGTCCTGTTCAAATTCGAGGGAGATATGGTCCTTCAGATAGGAAAGGAGTTCGGGGTCATAGGGAGCGGCCTCGAGCCTGGTTAGAAAGGTGTGGTGCTGGTGGGGATGGAGTTTCTGGAGGATGTATTCGATCAAGCCCTGGTGAATAATGTCATCCACCAATTGCCTGAGCTTACCCTTGTGATTTTCCGGTTCCTGTAGGTGATCGATAAAAAGCAGGACTTCGGTTTTGTCGACAAGGTGGTCGTAGAAGAGGATACTCATGGTTAGGTGGTTGGTAATTTAATTTTTCCGGTAACCGGTCCCAGAGGAATTTGATTCTCCGGGTCGTCTAAGAATAAGAATAGCACCAGGCCCTTGCGCGGTCCTTTGTGGAGATTGAGGGCTTTCATCGTTTCGGGAGAACCACCGAATTGTTTGCCGGTCCATTTGGCCGGACCGGCGTCGCCCAGGACGGTGACGACGGCGGTGCCATTGGCCGGGTTGACGACTAGAATCTTTCGATATTTGTACCAATCGCGCAGGTGAACAAAGTCGGTATTCCAGTTGGGCAGGTAAAGAGTCTGGGCGACCGAGTAATATTTTTCGCGTAAGTAATCCTGGGTGGTGAATTCGCTTTTGCTTTTCGCAAAGTAGCCCCAAGCGCCCAGTCCCGGAGCGACGCCGGCGATTTGTTCGTCATCGTGTTCGAGGAGGGTATCGCCGGGGAAACGGCGTAGGTGCTGTTCGTAACCGATGTAGCCGACCTGGTGGTTGAGCTGTTGGCCCTCGAGAACTACCTTGGCCGGCAGGCCGGTGGCCGCCTGGATTGCCGCTTCGATTTTCTGGGACTGCTCCTCGTCGAGTTTGGCGGGGGTGTGGGGGGTAATCGGGGCGAGGGTGCGCATGAGAGCGGCGGTGGTGGTCTCGGTTTTGACTACCCGAGTCGTTTGCCCGGTCAACAAAGGAAGAGTCATCGGAGAGAGTAAAAGGGCTCCGGTCAGACCGGCGCCGGCGAGAAGGCGGGTCGACTTTTGCCGCAGGTCGTAGGCGATCAGGGAGGCCTTGCCAAAAAAACT
>Ga0155388_105_pt1 | contig 10467 bp, 6 predicted proteins | sample RifCSPhighO2_02_FD_106356 | JGI IMG/M metagenome (GOLD analysis project Ga0155388, IMG submission 106356) | Candidatus Wildermuthbacteria bacterium RIFCSPHIGHO2_02_FULL_47_17
GCCGAGTTAAAAAGATCTCTTCCCCGTTTTTCCACAAATCCTATGACCGCCGTAGCGCGCTTTGTGGCGCGAACAACTTCCCGCAATGCCCTAAGATTACCCTCAATAAAACTATGTCTCAACAAAAGATCTTCCGGCGGATAACCGGTAATGGCGAGTTCGGGAAAAGCAACAATGTCAGCGCCCGATTTTTCAGCTCTCCTTATCCACTCCTGAATTTTCTTAGCATTCCCCTTCAGGTCGCCAACCGTACAATTTATCTGAGCTAAAGCAATGCGCAAGCTAGGCATAATATAATATTATTTCCATTCCTTCAGTGCCCTTTCGTATCTTTCCCATGTGCCGCAGTCCATCCACCGGCCGCGGAATTTAAATCCGGCGAGCTTCTTCTCCTTGGCAAGTTTTGGGAAAATGTCTTTTTCTATCATTGAAAATTTAGGGCCGGGATGATATTCAAAAATTTCGGGCGAGAGTAAATAAAGCCCGGAGTTTATGTAGTTTGATTGAGGATTCTGCGGTTTTTCCAAGAATTCCTTAACCCGATGCGAATCGCATAAGACCACTCCGTAATCTTGCGGGTTGGGAACTTTTACCAACGCAATCGTTCCCAGTGTCCCATTTTTGTTATGGAATGCACCCATTTTTTTTAAATCAATATCCTTTAATTCGTCGCCGTTCGTCAGAAAAAACGGCTCATCAGAAACCCAGTCCCGCAGAAAATGAAGGCCACCGAAAGTGCCAAGCGGCTGTGTTTCTTCAAAAAATGAGATTTTTGGGGCTTGCGGCGAATTATAATGGCGCCGCTTCCACCATTCAAAATCATCTCTAAACTCTTTATTTATTAATACCGCGATGTTTCCGACGCCGTGCGAAGAAAACAAATCCACCAGATAGTTTATAATCGGCTTTTTGTTCACGGGCAAAAGAGGCTTTGGCACCTCCTTGGTCACCGGATAAAGACGGGTGCCTTTTCCTCCGGCTAAAATGACCGCTTTTGATACGTTGACCCCGTTAGAAGTTTGCCTTTTCATATTCTTGCGAAGTGCGGACGCTCAATAGACCCGCCCCGTAAAGTTTGGTGAAGCGCTTCGCCCCGAATCGGGATGCATCTGTTCGTTGCGCGCGCTTCATTGGTATTCGCAACCGCAAACTTCTAACGGGGTTGACTTTTTGAACCATATCTTGTGTGGATAGCACAATTTAGCTTATATGGCAAGCCTCGGATGGGATAGTTTTTATTCCACGTTTACCACTTCCCAACCGTATTTTGGAAATGCCTCCCGAACCTTTTTGTATAGCTCGGACTTCTTTCCTGCCTCATCTTCCCAAGGCAATTTTTCAATTTTTCCTTTCTCAAGCTGGAGCTCTTTCTGTTGTTCCCAGTCTTCTTCAAGTTTTATGGCGGTATCCAGCGCGGCCAAGAAATTTTTCTCATCCTTTCGCTGTACGAATAAGGCCAGAAAATCGTTATAGATCTGCCTCATTACGGGCAGAGCTGTGCCAAGTTGCCCGGCTGTGCCAAGACTCCCCATCATCCCCGGTACCTTTAATGAAGATTCCAGGATTGCAAAGGCCTCATCCTGATATTCTTCGGGAGCATAAAGCAAGGCCGCGCCGTACAGAATGCCGGACTTCGGTATCGCTTTTGACTGCTCAAAGAGTACGGCCAAGGGTCCGGCCTTGGCCTCTTCTATTTTTCCCTGAATAACCAAATTTTGGGCTAAAAGATACAAAAGATCCGGCCTGTTCGGGACTAAGGCAAGCGCTTTTCTGTAATACAGCTCCGCCTTATCATAGGCCTCTACTTCCTCAAGGATTTGGCCCGCGTTCATCGGGTGGCGCGGCTCGTAGGGTTCCCGCTCCATTATTTCGTCCGCGGCCTGCATAACCTTTGAGACTAATTTTCCTATTCCCTCATCTGCGGGAAATTCGGGCAGAGTTTTAAGCAAATCTATGCGAATGCGCTCCTGGATATAACTGTAGGGATAAAACACTTCGTCCAGTTTTGCCGTAAATTCTATCAGGGGTAGGCCGCTAGCTTTCAATTTTACATAATTTTTCATCTGCATATAAGGCAGCCATGTTGCCCACACAAACAGCCATAGGGCGGTTAAGGCGGCGGCTATTGTTCCGATACGAACGAATGCGGATTGAAGCTGATGCGCCCGAATGTCGCTTTTATTTTCGGCAATCAATAAGTCCCCCTGTGGTGAGCGTGCCTGCCCCGAGCCGGGTCGAAGGGTCAAACCATCTTGATTTGCCCGGAAAACTGCGAAAGCGAAAAAAGCAAAAATGACAATATTGGTTGAAGGATTATCAAACAAAAATAAGGTGTGCGTAAAATATGAAACGATGAAAAATAGAAAAGCGGCGGACAGTAGCTTGTTGGACTTGAGCCCCGAGCGCAAAACCGCGACCCATATCCCGAGATAAGCCAAAAGCCCAAAAAATCCCTGCATAACCAAGACGTCCAAAACTTTATTGTGCGCCCGGTCAAACCAAACATTTTCGTAAATAAAGTATCTTGGGTTGAAATAGGTGTTATAGGCGATATTAAAATTATCTTGACCCCAACCAAAAAGAAATCTCCCCCAACCCTCGTTGGAAGGAAGAATAGAATTCAAAGAAACCCCGACCGCGATGTATCTTGTCTGAAAAGAGCCGGCGCGCTGAAACATGAGAGGGAATAAAGAGGCGCGCGCCGTATCTTGGCCGGAAGCAACCTGCCAAAACAGGAAAACCGCGTAGCTTCCAAGCAACAATGCCAGAAGAAGCGCGGCTATGCCGATTTTCGGGCGCAAACCGGCGGGGAACTTCAAAAGCAACCAGCGCGCTCCAAAATACAGAAACACAGCTCCTATGCCGGCGGCTAACCCTATGTAAGTCCCGCGCGTCTGGGTAAGAAAAATTCCCGCCGCCGCGGCAAGCGCTCCAACTCCCAGAAAAAGAATAATCAGAGGCCTCGGGACTCCGCGCCATGAAACTCGGCCGGCCAGAAAATCCTCCAACAGCGCGAAAGCCGCAAAAAGGACGAACAAGAGATAGCCCGCCAGGAAAGACGGGTTGCCCATTGTCCCGCCCGTAAAACGAACAATCCAGTTGTTTTTGACGAGCTCTGAAATCTCATTGGTAAAAAGGATGAGCCCGCCAATCAAGACAGCGGCGAAAAATAAACGCCACTCTTTCCGTTCAAAAAGCAAAAGAGCCAAAAAGAATATGCCTCCAAAAAACAATAATCCCGCCAAGCCCTCGCCCCGCTCCACGGTCCCGAAAAAAGCGCGAAAAGAATCTTTAGCAAAGACGGCGCTGAACGCAATTGAAACAAAAAAAAGGCCTATAAAAATAGCGGTGGGGTTTTTCAATAGACAAAGTTTTCTTGCGATAAAAGAGAGCCTTTCTTCTTTGCGGGCGAAAATAAAAAACCCGGCCAGCAAAAACAGGGCTAAGGTGACAACCGCCCTGATATAAATCGTTTTGCCCTCAATAAAAGGGAAAAAAACGCTTTTATCAACGATAAAGGGGGTCAAAACCAGCAAGAGAAGAGACCACTTGGCGGCGGTCAAAAATATAGATTGCTCATGATTCATATTTACATAGTATAGAAAAATAGATAAAAAATCAAGAAATTTACAACCCAAAAGGGGGCCAAAGCCCCCTTTTGGATATACCCTATACCGCCACAAGGAACGGTTAGGAGTAAAGATGATCTACTACTAGTCGCTTACCGTTACCCAGCCGGTTTCCCACACGGCTGCGTCCATGTAGGTATCACTGGTTGCTGTTCCGGCATTTGTGGGCGCCCATTCGATCGTAGTCAATCTTAGCTTGAAACTTTCTCCCGCGGCAAAGTTGCTTACGAGAAGCGCTCCGCTAAGTATGGAGTAGTTTACAACGAAGGTAACTTCGCCATCCTGCGGAATCTGATACGTATCACCGCTGGTTTGCGTGCCCGATGGCTGGCTGTAAACAACCGTCCCAAAACTCACGCTCGTGGTAGTGGTACCGTCGTCGTCAAGTATCGTAACTATAATCGCCCCGGTCTGGCTGGCATACACATCCGCTCCAGAAGCCTTCATCTTGAAGGTAAAGCTTCCCTCTAAAGTTCCGGAGGCTCCCGCGACGCTGGCTTTGGTGTACTTAAGCGTACTGCCCGTGAACGTGTAGATTGGTCCTCTGGTGGCCACGAACACCGCTGAACCCGTGCCAAGGCTTTCAGACGGCGTTATGGTGTCTCCGAGTTCGTTCTGGGCCGTAACGTCGGCGGCGGTAGCATTGCTGAAGTCATACCTTGCCTCGGTGGTGGAGGCTCCGGTGAATTTCACCTCAATCTTGTAGGTGTTTGTGGCGTCTTTTTCCACCCACTCGTCGGTCATGTCCGCCCATGTCCAGCCGTTAGTGGTAATGGTGGCTGAAGCGATAAGCTTCCAGCTGGAACCGTCCTTACGGTACAGATACGCCGTTGAGCCGGTCGCATTTCCGTCCGTAACCTCGGCTATGCTCGCCGCCCAGTCGGTAATCTTTACCCTGCCCTTCTTTGCCTTGGCGTCAATAATATTCATCACTACATGATCGGCTTCCCCTTGGGTGTCTGCCACTGCGCGGTATGCCTTTGGATAGTCGGCGTTTCTGGACATAACCAGCTCGGCCTGTTCGGCTTCCCCCTGCTGGAGGTCAACCGTGCGGGCGCCCAAAGCAGTGCTCGGGGCATACTGGTTAATGGCGGACCCGTCAACTGTCCTTACGCCGTTTTCGGGCACACTGATCGCTGATGGATCGGTGGTTGTGTAAGTAGAGTCAATCTGGGAGTAGGCCTTTAACTTGACCACAAAGTCAGCGTTCTCGCCGGCTTTAATCAGCCGCTTGAATCCGTCAAGCGTAACCACATAATTTGAACTGTCTTTTACAACGGTGCTGGAGTTAAGCACGACGCGGTCAAGCTCCGTTGTTCCGTCCCACAAACTTGCCTCGGTGAATTGGCGAGTGTATACAGAGGTGCTGGTGCCGAGTATGAATTTCAAACGCTCGAAAATAGCATCACCCTGTCTTACTTTGATTCGGACGCCAAAAGCGTCTTTGTCCTCGCCCTCTTTTATCACCGAATTGTTTGATGGACTTGGAGCGTATTCGGTGGACACAATGGCTTCAACGCCGGGCGTAGTAACTACTACTCCGCCGGTTGTTCCACCAGTTGTGCCGCCGGTTGTGCCGCCGGTTGTCTCATCGGTTGTGCCGCCGGTTGTTCCTGCCAGCGAAGTGTATTTGGCCTGCGAAAGCGGACCAAAGTAACCCACTGCCGGCGAAACACCGTTCGCGAGCTGCCATGCGGCTGCTGCCGCCTTGCTCAATCCACCATAATACTGGGTTTCATTGCCAGGCGAACCGACACCGCTGCCGGCCAGTGGGAATCCAGCGCCATTCAGGTACTGCTGCAAGCATTTCACGTCGGCGCCGCTTACCCCAAGGTAAAGGCTACGCGTGAATGTACAGGCAGCTGCGGATCCGCCCATCGCGGACAATTGCGTCTGCAGGGTGGATAACTGCGCCAAAAGCGCGTCAATCTGCACCTGCAATTCAGCAGTTGTCAGCCCATAGACTGGAGCGGCCAACATACCGGTAACTGTCAAAGTTGTGGCAATTGCCACGATTTTCTGTGCTAATGTTTTAGTCATTTTTTTAAATAATTAACCTTTTTCTCCGGTTGGTTCATGTCCCGCGTTGCGGGACGGGAAACAACCGAATTGTTTCTTTCTCGACCTTTAATGTTGTTTATAATTGTCGCGTCGACCATCGGTCGCGGCCAAAGCTTTTGAGCCGCGAGGCAATGCGCGACCTTCAACATTTTAATAAAATGATACCACGCTTATTCCGTTGTCAAAAGTTTACTGCTGTGGATAAGTCAGCTCTCCGATCTTCTGCAATGCCGTCGCATAATCTTTTGCCGCATATGCCTCCTGCGCCTGACGCAGAATTTCTTTTTGCTCGTCATTCAGCTGATTGCTTGAAAGATTTTGCAGTTCGGCGGATATTATGCCGGCAACCTGATTTTCAACTTCTTCTATTTGCTCGGTCAATGCCGCGCGTGTTTTTTGAACCAACTCCTCGCGCTCCTGCTTTGCGACCTCTGTTTGAAGCACGTTCTCAATTTCTTTGCTGTCTTTTTCTATCTGTCCAACCAGTTCCGCGATTTTTATCACATCTTTGCTGGATTTTGAGCCTTCTAGTTTTGCGGCCGCGCTCTTTAAGTTTTTCTGATATTCTTCAATGGCCGGAGCTAATTGTTCAACATCATTGCCTTTTGCGATTCTCTTTAGAGCGCTTGAGGACTGCGCCGCCAGGTTAAGGCTTAATTCGGCTGAATCCTGCGAAAGAAGCGTGGCTTGGCCCTGCGTTGCCGCTTTCTTAACCGGATAAAGCATATCCCCGGGTAGACTATTGTGTGTTATCAGGCCGAATACGCCAATTAAAACCGCTATGGTGGAAAGGGCCAAAACCGGCCGCATGAAAGCGAAGCGCGGTACCGACCAGGAAGAAACCACTCTCCACATAACTGCTTTAGGGGCCACTATGCCGCCCTGTCCCGAATCGGCCAAAATCCTGTTTTTAGTCAAAATCACCCAGTCTTTTCTGGGTTTTACAGATTGCAATGCCTGGATTTTAGCTATAAGTTCCTGTTCAGTCATACTAGTGAGCTTCTCTTTTGCCGCATCTGACGCGGCTTTGCTGTATATTATGACGGAAAAAAGGCATTTTTGTTACAGTTCGCCCTGAGCCTGTCGAAGGATTCATCCTGAGCTTGCCGCCGGAGCATCGCCCAGCTCTTCCCGAAGGGCTTTTAACCCCCTATGGATAGTTACCCTCACCGCTTCCTCCGACTTCTTGGTCATTTTGGCTATTTCCGGCGCGGAAAGCTCGTCTAGGTAATACCACACAAGAGCTTCACGGTATTCCTCCTTAATATTGGCCAATGCCCCCTTTACAAGCTCCATATCCGACTGAACCAGTGCCTTTTCCCCAATCTCGCCTTCCGGATCTCCAAGCGTCACGTTTTCCGTAGAAACAAACGTTGCCTGACCTTTTTGGCGATAATGGTCTGCCACAAGGTTGCGCGCAATCTGATAAAGAAAGGCATTGATATTTTCAATGCTCTTTTGCCTCCGGCTGAAAACTGCCCATGCCCTGGAAAAAGCCTCGGATGTCAAATCCTCCGCCACCTCTTGAGTGCCAACTTTTAAAAAAATAAAGCGGTATATCCTGCCTACGTATGCGTCGTATATGTCACTGAAAATTTTATTCTGACCGGTCATCCTTTTGTTTTATCTTAATTCTGTTGTTACGTATATTTATTAAAAAATAATAAATGGTGACAGATGGGTGACATGGTAGCACATTGCCTGAAATTTGTCACCATTCCTTATGCCTCTGTCACCATTTCCTCTTGGCCGTCACTTTTGGCGTAGACCTGCGGTATTAATAACACTTTATGTCCGTTCGGCAAATAAAGGGCTTTTTTGCCATTGCCCTCTTTTTTGATAGCGCTTTCCCGCACCAGATTTTCCAAATCCCTGATTAGTGTGCGGCGGTTAATGTCCGGGAAACCGCGTATAAGGTCGCGCAGGGCTATTTTTTCCTCTTTGTGGATAACTTCGGTTATTTTCTTTTTGCGAACTCGCGGAGAAGAATAGTCACTGCCATTTGCTTTTCTTGGTTTTTCCGGCGCGCGCCCTGATTTTCTCAACTTCTCAACTGTCGGCAAAGACATAATATCCGGCAAAACCTCGTTTTGCTCATTAAGCTTATCGTATTCCTGCACCAAAATCAGAAAATTCTTTTCCGAAACCCAATTCTGGGTTTTAGCTATGTCAAAGTAAGTTTTTAAAAGTTCTAAGTCGCCGCGGGCATCCTCTCCGGCCAGCCCACAAGCCAAAATCCTATTCGCGGCTTCCCGAATGTCATAACCCAAAGGTTCCTTTTTTGGAAAAAGGTTGGTTACCCTGTAAACTGCCATCGTAAGTTTTAACAGATGATCTCTGTCCATATTTAGTTTCGTGAGGAGCTTAGCTCCTCACGAAATATATGACGTTCAAGGAAACGGTATATTTCCTCCGCAAGTTATTTCCCCCGATCCGTCAAAAGAGTTGGAATCGCCTTCTACGCCAAGCGCCTCGCATGCGCCTCCGCTGTTCGGCCAATAGATATGGTGGATATTGTTTTCAAAAACTGAATTTATCAAAATGAAACCGCTTCCACCGATAATCTGGACGGCGGCAACGGGCTCATAACGGATACCCCATACATTATATCCCTGCTTCCCCCCATATCTTACAACAACATTATCAAAGATGGAAGAATCGGATTCAATGGAAATGGAAAATACGCCGGGTACCGGCACAACAGAACTGTTATCCGTATCTCCTCCGTATTCATCCGCTATAGAGGTAAAAACTATGGGCGCATCTAAAGTTCCCCGCGCGATCAAACTGCCGCTCACGCCGAGACCAGAATAACCGCCGCTGTTTGGGGGTTTAAATTTAATCACCGCGCCGGGCTCAACGGTCAAGACTGCGCCTCGTCCCACGGAAGCGCCCTCCCAAATTACATACGGCAGATCGACAGACCATAAAGCATTCTCCAAAACAGCCCAGTTCCGGACCACAATTCCGTTAACCGCATTGCCATTCGCCGTATTCGCGCTAAATGAGGGGGCGGAATTTCCTCCCATTTGTATGGGTATATCGTTAGTTTCCAAGATATTTCCTTTCAGTGTTGGGCTACTGTTTTCAATGATAATACCATAGGCATTATTCTGAAAAGAAGAATCACGAACTACGGGACTGCCGCCTTCTATATATATGGCGGCCGGCGCGTCAATATTGTCGCTGTAAACAAATTCGCTGAATTGAGAGTTTTCTATTATTGTTTCCGGCGGCGCGTCTTTTAGGTGAATGCCGTGGGTATATGCTTGGCCGCCATTGCCTTTTAGAACTAAATTGTTAGCCGAAAACTGCGCGCCGTGAACGTGCATCGCCCAATAAGAGTCTTCATTGTAAGTGCGCGCCTGCTCGGAAAGAGAACCGCAACGCGATTTTTCAACGGTTAAATAATTAAGTTCGGAACCGGAGCTTGTTTCAGAAAAATTAAAACAGCCCCAGAAACTATTTTCTGCTGTGGATGTGAATAAAACAGGGCCGACTTCTGTTCCCATTACTTTGAGGGTTCCGTCTGCGGACAATGCTCCGACCGGATCGGACGGATGTCTTTTTTCAGAATTAAATTTCACGGTTATGGCGGATTCTATGGCAAGTGTTTTTCCTTCGGGAATACCAATACCATCCTGAACAATATACGGGCTACCGAAAAAGGTTAAGGTCAGCGTCTGAAATTCAGAAAAAAGTTGCGACAGCTGGAAGCCGGAAATTGTTGTTTCGCTGGCCGAAACGCTGTTTTGTTGGCCGGGCGTGCCGTTAATGGGATTCCCTTGCGCATCTTCGCCGTTGCGCGTGAAAAGATTATTGTTCGCCCAGTTGGCCGGATCCGCGCCGGGCGAGCTCGCGCTGATTCGTTCCATTGTTTGCTTGGTTTCGTTGTCGCCGGCGGGCCAACTACTGCAAACTGTCTGGTCTATGAGCTCGCCTGACGCATCGTATAACGAGAGAGTTTCGCACTCATTGCTTAAACCGTTGCCAAAGGACCCGAACCATTGAGCCGGCTCAGAGATAGTGGTGTCGTCTGTGCGCTCCAAAAGATAAAAACCGCCGGCCGCTATCGTGGTTGTTGCGGCCGTACCGTTGACGCCGAACGTAACATCGGGGCCTCCGTCTGAAGAAAGCAAATGCCAACCGGCAACACTGATTGACTCATCGGTGGCATTGTGCAATTCAAGCCATTCGTCGGATGCGGAAGCTTTGGTTCCCATCCAGGCGCTTTCGTTTATAACCACGGTTTGAGGCAACGGCGCGGGCTCCGGTTCGGGTTCCGGCTCCGAATCTTCCGGAGAACTGTTCTCCGGAAGCTCATTTTTGGTTTTTGGCGTCGGGGTTTGCAATTCAAAATCCGCCGAATTATCGTCCGTATCGTGAGGAGCTAAGCTCCTCACATTCCATGTCCTGCCGATAGAGTTTTCCGCTGTTGGATTTTCCGCCGCGTTAGTTTCAAAATCCTGCGCCTGGCCAAATCCGACCTTGTCGGAAACCGCGCCCGTCGGATTATAAAACAAAATAGTGTTATTGTCGGCAAAAGAATAAGTTGAGCCGGAATAGGTTAAATCGGCCGTCAGATAAGTCGTGGTCGCCCCCTGCGGGACTACCAGAAAGTAGCCGTTCGCGGGAATGGCGCCGGAAAAAGCAGAAGCGCTTACAAGATTGGACTCCGTTCCTCCGGATGTTTTCTTTTTCAATGCCCAGCCGGAAAGATCAACCGCGCCGTCGTTTGGATTGTAAAACTCTATAAATTCGTCTGTTGCCGACGCGC
>Ga0155388_108_pt2 | contig 10445 bp, 8 predicted proteins | sample RifCSPhighO2_02_FD_106356 | JGI IMG/M metagenome (GOLD analysis project Ga0155388, IMG submission 106356) | Candidatus Wildermuthbacteria bacterium RIFCSPHIGHO2_02_FULL_47_17
AAAAGTTCGTTAGTCCCTAGTTGACCTTGTACCAGTAGTTGACGTCAATCATCTTGGCATAGACGATGTTGCTGGCGATTGCCGCCACCAACAACAGCAGTAGTCCGGCGCGAACAGCCAAGGAAAGGATCCGCTTTTCTGGCCAGACCAAGGAAGTCAGAGCCAGCAAGATAAGACCGAAAGTCCCGAAACGAAAGATAGAAATCAGCCAGGGAAGGGGATTGCCCTCAAAAATTTTTCCCAGGTTTATTCCCAGAGGAATCAAAAGTACGATCACACTCAGCAGGGGATTGAGACCGGTGATACCCTCAGCCAAAAAGTAGCCGGCGGCGATGAAAAGAAACGGTAAGAAAGGAATTCGATACCAGCCATAGGAGACACTACCAAACAACAGATAAATCGCCAAATAACTGGTGAGACAAATAACCAGCGGACTTAGTTTTCTCTTTAATGCCAAAGCGCCAAGAGCCAGCCAGCCCACCAAAGGCCAACCGTCAGTTAAATACTTGGTGCTGGTTATTTTTGTGCTGGTAATCAGGTCATAAACGGCATTCAGGCCGATGCCGTAGGTCCTTTCTGCATTGCTCATTAGTACAGCGATGAATTCTCGACCATCAATTGCCAATCCGTAGAAAACAAATAACAGAGCGATCGAGATCGAAATCGCCAAAAACTCGATTAAGTCACGGCGCTTGCGAATAATCAACACCCCGGAAATGATGGCCACCACCCCAGATAGTTTGAAAAGAACAGCCAGACCGGCAAAGAAAGCCGCCAGACGAATCAAATCGGTTTTATTATATTTTTCCGCCAGGGCCAATAGACACAAACTGATTAGCCACATCGGGACCAGGCCATTTTCGGCCTGGACCATCCGCCCGCCGACAATCGCCAGGGGCGAGGTCGCATAAAGGAGGGCGGCCAGGACCGCCGTCAGTGGCGAAAACCACAAATAAGCCAGGAGGAAGATCAGGGCGATGTTTAAGGTCGAGAGCCAAATTATCGGCTTTCTAATCGTCGCTGTCGAGACGTCCTCAAAAACGCGGTCGCCGCGTAAATAGGCAACACTACCGCTCACCAGGCCCATTAATGGCGGGTGGTCAAACCAAGGATAGCTGATCGCCAAGGCTCCGCCGGGGACAGTGCTGGAAAAGACGCGGTCAGGATTAATGTAGCTTGGATAAGTCGCGATACCGGAGAGTCCCGAGATGCCCACCGGAACTCCCAGACGAATCAGGGAAAGACCAACCCAGGCATTGCTGTATTCATCCAAGGATTGGCCCGGAAGGGGGACATTCACTGAATTTTTTACCCTTAGCTGATAGCCGATGACCAAAACCAGAGACAAAAAGAAACCGATTAACCAACTTTTTTTATTCATAAAACTAGGCATTCAATATTATCCTGGTTCACGATTGGGTCCGTTAGGGACACCTCTCGACCACCCTGTTTACATTTTAATTTAGATGAGTCCAAGGTCACCCCATTCAGCCGGAAAAGCTCCTCAATTGCTCCACCGACGGTTTTTTTGACAATTGCCCGGTAATCGAGCGAAAATCTGGCCTCTTTTCCCGGGCATAAAAAAGTCAGTTTCAAGTATTGACCGGCTACTTCCGGTTCACCGGCCAGGGTATAAAGACAGGGGTCGTCAGTCCGGTACTTAGATCTCGATTGAGCCGTCAGCATTTGGGTCAAGAGGTCATTACTAAACGATTTTTCCTTGTGCCACTTCAGAAAGACCACCAAAAGCAAAACCACAATACCGTACGCGATAAAGTATTTCTTTAAAAATCCCACTAGCTAATCATATAATGAAGCCTAACCCAAATGAAGCTTTTAAATAATCTTGTCATCTGTCTCACCCTCGCCCTCTGGCCGCTTAGCCTGGCGCTCACAAATTCTTATAAAGATATCGGCAATGATATCGGAAACTACTTCCGCTTCTCCATCTTCGCCCCCGATGACCAGGCGCCGCTGATCATTAACGCCAAAAGATCCGTTTATGGCAACGACCTATTCGGCCGGCTATTCAATAACAAAGCCACCTTTATTTATGGCCGTTTCAAGACCAACTTTTTTGCCCTCACCGATCCCAATAATTACTTTTTTGGTTTCCACCCCAGGGAGATCATTCGCGAAAACCTTAATCTCGAAAAGTTCCCCTTTCCTTCCTTGATTTTCCTGCTCTACGCTTTTTATTGCTTTAATTCCCTAAAGGCCGGGAAGATCTTGCTTGTTATCTTCTTCGGTCTCGCCGCCTTGTTTTCACTGGCCAATTTTGATAAGGTCGATTTTGTTCTCTATCCGATTTTGGCCGTTTTCATGCTTCACGGCATCAAGCAGATGAGAACAGAAAAACCGAGGTTCTTTGTCGCCGTCGCCATCTTTCTTGTTATTTTTTCCATCCCTCAATACTTAAGGGCCTTTGTTAACCTCCATCCATGAAAAAATTTATCCCCCTCATTCTCCTTCTCCTCATTACCGTTCTGGGACTTATTATTCGCTTTTATCGCTTGGGGCAAGCTCCCGCCGGTCTTTATCTCGATGAAGCCGCTCAGGGCTACAATGCCTACTCGATTCTCAAGACCGGCAAAGATGAATTTGGGAAAGCCCTCCCGATTGTTTTTCGTTCCTTCGCTGATTTCAAGACGCCCGTTTACATCTATCTGATTGTTCCCCTGATTCCCATTTTTGATCTCACTCCTTTTACCGTTCGCTTCCCCTCATTTTTCTTTTCCGTGCTGACCTTGCCCTTAATTTATTTGCTCACCAGAAAGCTCATCCCCAAACCAGCCCCGGCCACGGCCCTGGCCCTATTGACCTCACTTATACTGGCAATTTCGCCCTGGCACACTCTTTTTGGCCGCACCAACTTTGAATGTAATGTCGCCTTATTTTTCCTGCTCCTGGCCGTTTATTCTTTTTATCTTGCGCTTAAAAAGCCGCCCCTGTTGATCCTGTCCGCCTTTTTCTTTGCCATCACCATTCCCACCTATCACTCACAGCGGCTGATTGTGCCGTTACTGCTCCTCCTTCTGTTTGTTCGCTATTGCCGCCTCCTGTTTTCTCCTTCTCATCGCCGGTTCGCTCTAGCCGCTTTTGTCTTCGGCCTGCTTCTTTCTCTGCCGACGCTGTCGATCATGTTCACTCCCGGTTTTTTGGCTCGCGCCGCCACGCTCAATATCTTTACTCAAGCCCCCTCCGGCCATCTTTCCTGGTATCAAGGACCATTGGCCTCATTGATCAACGCCCGCTGGTATTTAACCACCAAAGAATTTTTCGCGCTCTACTTATCTTATTTTTCCCCCCGCAATCTTTTCCTCTTGGGTGATTATGGTCCGCGTAGTTCTTTTCCGGACCTGGCCACCCTTTTCACCTGGCAGTACCCCTTCTATCTTTTTGGTCTTTATCGCCTGGCAATCGAAAAGAAACTCGGTGAACTGCGCTTTTTTATGCTCGCTCTATTATTAATTTCGCCCCTCCCCGCCGCCATTACCCGGGATCCGTTTACCACCATTCGTGCCCTGCCCCTGGTCATCCCGCTTACCTTTATCGTTTCCTTGGGTCTTATCCGTGTCTACCAACTTATCTCCCCTCTCTTGCGTAAAACCGCCCTCATTGTTTTTGGTCTCGTCATCGTCTATTCTTTAGTTAATCTCTACAGTTCAGTTATTGTTCTCAACGAACATTTCCGCGCTCCCTACTGGGACTACGGTTGGCAGCGGGTCGTCGATCGGCTAAACACTTTGGACCCGAAGCTACCGGTCGTCATTGATAATGCTCGGGCGGAGCCATACAGCCAGATACTTTTCTTTACCAAGTTTAACCCCGAGCAGTACCAGCGCGAAAACTTTGAAGTCCCTCTGTCGGAGTATTACACCAACCTCAACCGCAACCCTGTCAAAAATATTGGCCGGATCACTGTTCGCCCGATCAACTGGGAACCGGATCTGATCGAGGAGCAGTATCTGGTTGGGGACGCCATCGCTATTTCACAGCAGCAAATCAGTCTCAACCAGATGACTTTAATTGAAGAAATCACTTATCCTGATAACACTCCCGCTTATCGGGTTGTTTTGACCAATCCAAAATACCAGCAGTCCGTGCGCGCCATATCAAAGCGGCAAGGGGTAAAATAGAATTGTGATCAAAGTTATCAAAGGCGACCTACTGCTTTTTCTCGTTCTCATCCTGGCCGCCGTCACCCGGCTCTGGTCTCTTCAAAAGTACCCGCCGGCCCTCTTTTCCGATGAGGTTGACGTTGCTCTGCAGGTCAAATCACTTTTGGCGTCAGGCCGCGACTACTATGGTAATTTTCTGCCGCTCCAGTTCCATTCTTTTTCTGACGTCCGAACCGCCATTCCCATTTATTTGACCGCCATCCTCGGGAAAGTAATTGGCAATATTGAACTGGCTGTCCGCTTAGAGCCGGCTATCATGGGAATTTTGGGGGTTCTCGCCATCTATCTTTTGGTCAAATCCTTTTTTGGGAAAACCACCGGTCTGTTGGCCGCCCTGCTTCTCACCCTTACTCCTTGGCATTTTACCTACTCCCGGGTTGGCTTCGAGGTGACTACTCTCTTCGCCTTTTTTGTCTTTGGACTGTATTGCCTGAAAAATTATTTTGCCACGCAGAAAGACCTTTTTCTTGTCTTGGGCATTCTCCTCCTTGCTCTCACCCCGTTAATCTATAGCACCGCCAAGTTGTCGCTTCTTTTCTTGCCTTTAGTGACTCTATTTTTTCCCGGCACCACCTTGGGTAAAAACATCAAAGATAAAAAACTCCTGATTGGTCTCGCCTGCTTATTTGTGCCCCTAATAGCCATCGCTTTGTCCGGTGGGGCCGCCTCCCGCTTTAATTACATTTCCATCTTTACCGACCCGACCACCCCGACCGAAATCAACGTGATGAGAAAAGCCGACCAGGGTGACGACCTCCCTGTTGGTACCAAACCCTTAATTTTAAGCCAGGTCTTTCGCAATAAATATGTCGTTTATAGCCAGCGGATAGGTAACAATCTGTTCGAACTATTGTCGGCCAGGTTTCTCTTTGTCAAAGGCGACTCTAACCTTCGCCACGCCTTGCCCGACTGGGGCATGCTGCTTAAGACCGAATCTTTATTTATCTTTCTTGGTCTCTACTTCTTCGTCAGAAAAACACACCTCCCAGGTGTGATTTTTATCGTCTGTCTTACCCTCCTAGCTGTTTTCCCCGGCTCCTTGACCCGGGATGGGGGAGCGCACGCCACCAGAAGCTTCTTGTTATTAGTACCCTTAATTCTTCTCGCCGCTTTGGGGGCGGCAGTGCTAATAAGAAAGGCTCGCTATCTTTTGATTCTGCTACTGCCACTGCTGATCTTTGAATCTGCCTTCTACTTTTTTGATTATTTCCATCGCTATGTCTTTCTTAGTCAGCGCCAATGGCACGCGGGATTAAAAGAAGTCATCCTCTCGGCCAACAAAAAGGCTGGGCCGGTAGTCATCTCCAATAGCTACGAACAACCGCTGATTTTCTATCTTTATTACTCTGACTATCCCATTACCAGAATGCAGGCCCTAATCAAGGAGGACAAACTCACTACCGAAATTCCAAGCCAATTCGGTCTGGGAGGTCGAAAGTTAGCCGACCGCCCTGTTTATTTTGCCAACATCGAGAATCGCAACGCCCCGGAAATTCTAAAGATCACTCCTGCCACCTACTATTTGCTCGAGTCAGACCTCCTTAATCACGAGTACTATATCCCCAAAGCAAAGTCAGTCATCTATCTTCCTTCCGGTCTGCCGCTGTTCTATGAAATTGAAACTCCCGAGCCCGACCCTCTCAATTAGATCGGCTTGTTATCATGGCAATTTGTATCCCGGGCCTGTCTTTTTTCCCAAATAAACCAGCCAATTTCTTTTTTCGAAGTCGCTCTGGAAAAAATATTTTCCGTTTTAATGTCCTCGTTGATGATGTCAATCGGCAGGCCTTTCAAGGGTTCGCGAATCAGATAGCGCAGGCAGGTCGTCCCGGATTTCGGCGGCGGCATATATCCAGCAAACCCCTCGATGTTGCCGGTTTCCCAAAACGGATAATAACCCCACTTGGGAACGCCGTACTGTTTAAACAAATAGGCCCAGACCGTCTGGATCCGGTAGGGGATGCCCGTCAGTCTGACGGTATAGCCCTTCCCCTCGGCTTCTTCATACATCAGATCAATGACGGCCAGCTCATCGACCAAGCGCATGTCCGGCTGAGGTTTGATCTGGAAAATAAGACTCCTCTTGGCCTGGGCGCTGATCAAATACAAGTTAGAAAACATGACCATCAAGATCAAAGGATAAGCCAGCCAGCCGCCGCGGGTTTTTCGAAGCTTACCCAGCAGATAGGCGCTACCGATCAAAAGGCCGACCGCAAGGCCGACGTGGGTGTAATAGGCCAGATGCCCCCCAAAGGGCGCTAAAAATAACCAGGCAAAAATCCAGACCAGGATCAGACGGACCGGTTTTTCTTTGCTGGCGAACTTCAGCAACAGCGCCACCATGATCAAAGCCAAAGCCGTGATTGTCAACCCTTCACCAGGCAAGAGCAGCAGATTGTCGTGGAACATCGCCCGAAACTTCTCCAAATACATCGCCGTTTTTGTTTGACCTGGGCTCATGATCACCCAGCCGGAGGCGATCAACTCGACCGCCTTTTTCACTGATAGGAAACCCCGTTTCATCTCCCCCAGGAAATAGGTAGCCAGTAACGCCAAGGGCAGGCCGATTGCCGCCAGCACTGATTTTTTGTCCCAAACAATATTTTTCCGCAAGAGAAACAAAAGTAAAAATACCGGCAAGAAAAAATAAGCAAACATTAGGTTTAACTGCATCCCCAAGGCCGCCCCGGCCAGCATCAACGCCGGTGCCCATTTAGCCTGACGATCTTTCTTGTATAGCATCACTGCTCCGATAAAAATCGAGAGCCAACACCAGACCCCCAGGGTCGGATTGCCCACATACATCGCGTACTGGTATTGTTCGAAAGAAACGGCGTAAAAAAGCGCGGCGACTAGACCCACCCAGGGAGTGAATAAATTGCCGGCGATATAAAAAACTCCGAAAACACCGGCGGCGTTAATTAGCCGAAACACCGCCGACACAAAAAAGACGTCCCCTCGGCCCAACAAATAAAGCGGGCCCAAAAAGTACCAGAATAGTGGTCCATGGAAAAGCCCCAGATTGCCGGTAGCCGGTGGCCCGATCAGTTTCCAATCGTGTTTCAGAAAGATATCCAGAGATGTAAAGGCATCCCGGGCTTCGTCAAAACCGAAGTATGTACTTTCACGAAACCACAAAAAGCGGACAACTACGGCGGCCAAGAAAATAAGCCAAACCGCAATCACTATTTTCTTTTTCGCCACAAAACGATTGTACAATGGAAACATGGTGCGCCGCCTTCTTTTGCTGGCCCTTATCGTTACCCTTGGTTTCTTACTTCGCTTTGTTTATCTGGGCTCTGTTCCCGCTGGCTTTACGCCCGATGAGGCGAACCAAGGCTACGCCGCCCATTCTCTTCTCAAAACCGGTCTGGATGAATGGGGATTGCGGTTGCCCCTGACCAGTTTCCGGGCTTTTGCCGATTATCGGGCGCCTTTGCAGACTTACCTCATTGTCCCTTCGGTCGCCCTCTTCGGACTGTCCGAATTTGCCGTCCGCCTGCCTTCAGCCATCTTCGGTACTCTCGCCATCATCGCCGTCTATCTCCTGGCGAATAAACTCTTTCCCAAAACACCCCAGGGGTGGCCGAAGGAACTCCCCTGGGGTGAAATCAACATCGGCCACCTGGCCGCTTTGTTTGTGGCCATTTCGCCCTGGAGCATCCAGTTTTCCCGGACCGCCCTCGAGGCCAATTTTGCCTCTTTTCTCTTCCCCCTGGGGCTTCTCTTTTTTCTAAAAGGGGTGAGGGGTAATAGTCGTCTGCTCCTGTTATCCGCCGTCGTCCTCGGCCTCGACCTTTACTCTTATTTGGCCGCCAAACTTTTTGTCCCCTTATTTATCCTTGCTTACTTGATCACCAGTCGCCGGCAAATCACCAAAGACGGCCTTCGTCGCCTGCTTCCTTTTCTGATCGTTTTCACCCTTTTTGCCGCCCCCCTCTATATTGATGCTCTCTTTGGTCCAGGCAACGTCCGCGGCAAAGATCTGGCTATTACCAATTTTAGCCTGGGTAATCTAACGACTATCAGTAACGAGCAATATTTTTCTCCCTTAAACACCATTTCCCCCCAACTGTCTCGGATATTTTCTAACAAAATCGTCTTTACCTTCCAACGGTTTATCGGTAACTACGTTAGCTACCTGTCGCCGACTTTTTGGTTTACCGAGGGGGGGCGCGAAATTACCTATGCTGTTTTCCCGGGCTATGGCTTGCTTCACTTGTGGCTACTGCCCCTGATTATCTTTGCCTTTTACCGCCTGTTTGTGACCAAAGAAAAAAACCTACCCCTTCTCCTCTTCTGGTTATTTCTGGCTATCATTCCGGCGGCCATTACCAAAGAAGGCTACCGCCCCAATCGCATCGGTTCTCTGTTGACGTTTTGGGAAATCATCGCCGCCTATGGTCTGGTCGAAATTTTTTCCAAAGCCCGCCAGTGGAAAACACCCCAGGGGTGGCCGCAGGGACTCCCCTGGGGTGGACTGGTCTCCGGTGTTATTATCCTTGTCTCTCTCGTCTCCTACCTCAACCTTTATTTTTTCATTGCCCCGGCCAAATACCCGTCCGCCCTCTCTTTCGGCTACCGTGACTTGTTGGCCAAAATCAAGATCTACTCAGACAAATACACCACCATTGTTTTTGATCGCGGCAGCCAAGCCCAGATCTTCGTCGCTTTCTATAACCGGCTGGATCCGACTGAGTATCAGTCCTCTTCGGCTACCTGGTGTTGTTGGCCAAAATCAAGATCTACTCAGACAAATACACCACCATTGTTTTTGATCGCGGCAGCCAAGCCCAGATCTTCGTCGCTTTCTATAACCGGCTGGATCCGACTGAGTATCAGTCCTCTTCGGCTACCTGGTGGCCGCGGATTACCGAGAGAAAACTCCTCTTTTTGGATATGCTCGACCCGTATAGTTTGGGCAAATATACCTTCAAGACCTTTGATGCCAGTCGCGATCTTGTCCCCGGCAACCTTGTTGTCATTCGGGCGGAAAAAGCCAACCCCTCACTTGATCCTTATATTTTAGATAAGGTGGAATACCCGGACCGCACCCCGGCCTTTTATCTCCTCGCCTATGACCAAAAACAAAACTAATTTTTTCTTATTGGTGCTCATCACTCTGGTTGGTCTGGCGCTTCGTTTTTGGAAACTCGACCAATTCCCAGTTTCCCTCAATTGGGACGAGATCAGTCACGGCTACAACGCCTATTCGATTTTGACTACCGGCAAAGACGAATGGGGGATGAGCTGGCCACTGATTTTTCGCGCCTTTGGCGACTTCAAATTACCCGTCTATATCTACCTGACCGTCATCTCGGTTTTTTTCTTTGGTCTGACTGCTTTCGCCGTTCGTTTCATCTCCGCCCTCGCCGGTACCCTGGCCATTCCCGCCATCTACCTCTTGGCCGGCCAACTTTTCCCCGGCGCAAAGATAACGGTTGGCAAAAAGCTTTCCTTCGATATCGGCCTGGCGGCCGCGGCCTTATTGGCCATTTCCCCCTGGCATTTCTTTATCAGCCGGCCGACCCTGGAGGCCAATCTCGCCCTAACCCTTATCATCTACGGTGCCTACTTTCTTTTCCGGGGTTTACAAAAACCAGTTTTTTTCCTGCCTGCCTCACTATTGTTGTCGCTTTCGCTTCATACCTACAATACCGCCCGGGTTTTTGTTCCTCTGCTCCTGGTTGCTTATATTGTCCTTTATTGGCGTCAAATCAAAGTTACTTTCATTACCACCCTTTCGCTTTTGGTTGTCATTTTTGCCTTCGGCTTGGTTGTTAATCAAGTCCTTGTCGGCACCGGTACGGCCCGCTATCAAAAACTGGCCATCCTCTCCGAATCAGCAATTTTTCAAATCGGGGAAGATCGCGCCCGCAGCCGCTTCCCGTCTGTTATCGCCCGCCTGATACATAACAGACCGGTTTACTTTACCACCACCTATTTCAAAAACTACTTTTCTTATTTCTCTGCCCCCTTCTTCAATCAGAGCCATGGCGTCCAGACCCAGTTTGCCATTCCCAACCAAAATCTCTTCGGCATCCCGGTTCTCTTTTTGGCGGTCATCGGCTTCCTACTGCTCATTCGAAGTTTTTTTGTCGGTCATCACCGCTTTCCGATTCTCTGGCTGCTCGCCTCTCCCGCCGCCGCCGCGGCTACGGCCGACCCGCCCCAGGCCCTTCGGCCCAATCCGCTGATTGCCGCCATTATCCTCTTATCCGCTTACGGTCTCTTCCGGGTGACCAAGTGGCTGGCGACGCCGTT
>Ga0155388_107_pt1 | contig 10072 bp, 8 predicted proteins | sample RifCSPhighO2_02_FD_106356 | JGI IMG/M metagenome (GOLD analysis project Ga0155388, IMG submission 106356) | Candidatus Wildermuthbacteria bacterium RIFCSPHIGHO2_02_FULL_47_17
CACGATGAGTTGTTGCCACATACGAAAATTCTCCGGGCTTATTAGTGATTTCACAATCTCGTAATCGGAAAACCCTATCACTTTTTCGAGCTTCGGAAACAATTTCCCTTTGTGCCTATTGGAAACGGTGGGTACCCCCGATTTAAAACGAACGCCCAATAAATCATATCTATCCAGCCATTCCGTATCCCACGGAAACGGTGTCGAGTCGGCTATATATTCTGGATATTTTAACTTTGGGTTAACCTCTCCTCGTTTAGGCATATTATTTCTTGGACATATTATTACATGCCCATTTGGATGAAGGCCCACAAAGAAATCGGCAAACTCCCTTGGTAAATATAATGCATCCGGATAGCGTTCGCTTCCGTGCGTCTTGTGCATCCTAAATTGAACGATACGGCCCTTCTCCGGACTACCCCTTATATAAAATGTTTTTAGCTGAAGTGTTTTGCCGTTCAGCTTTCTATCGTGTACCGTATCGCCCCCGATTTTCGTTATATTATAATCAGCCTCGGAAATCACTCGGTCAAACCACACTTCAAAACAATGGCCACGAAGACTTCGATAAATATGCGGACGGGTGGCCAAAAACTCGTCTAACTCCTTAATGGTTACACGGATTTGTCTCAGACGAACATTTAACTCCTTGAGTTCTGCTTTAGAAAGTTGTTCCATTACATTGAATATCTCAAAAATATACGATTCTGTCCAACGAAAAACCGCCTTTTGGGGCGGTTTTTCGTTCTGGATACGGCGCTCAGCCGGTATGCCGTAACTGGGGAGATCGCGGAACCATCGAGCGTTTCTTGACCCGTCCTGGTCACTCGATACTTCCGCCTTGCTCTGCCGGGCTTGGATTCGAACCAAGATTGACGGATTCAGAGTCCGCATTCCTACCGTTAGAAGACCCGGCAAAGGTAATTTTTTTTCACCTCAAATATTTTCGCACGGCAAGCCAGCTGGAGACGACGCCGATTCCCACACCCACCAGAAGCTGTGCGCCGAAAATCATCCAGAAGTTTGAAAGGAGATATTTAAAAGGATGGAAGCCGGCGGTGAACGCGGAAATCCGGGAGCCAATCGCGAGAGAAATAATGGCTAAAAACAAAAGCGTAATAACCACGGCGATAAATCCTATAATTGCCCCCTGTACCATAAAAGGCCCCATCAGAAAACGGCGGTCCGCGCCCACAAGATGCATCACTTTAATTTCCTGCCGCGTGCCGGAAATAGCGATGCGAACCGTGTTGAAAATTAACAGCGCCGCCATCAGGCCAAGCGCCAGGCTAACTCCCAGACCCCAGCGCGTAACTCCGGAAGTTATCTGGAAAAGACGCTCAATAACCGCCTTGTTCTGGCTGTAATCAATACTTTCAATAAAATCGCTGAACGAGCTTGCTTTAAGAAAATTAACCACCGATTCGTATTGCGGCGGCTCCCACACTTTTACGTTTAACGCCGCCAACAAAGGATTCTTGCCGACTTCGTCCAGGGATTCCATCACAGCCGGATCTTCTTTGTATTTTTCGCGGAACTGCTCCAGGGCTTCATCCGGAGATACGTATTTTACTTCTTTCACTTCGGAAAGTTTTTTAAGCTCGTCTTGGGTGGCAAAAATATTTTCTTCGGCAACGTCTTCTTTGAAATAAACGCTGACATCAATTTGATCCTGCAGGGAATGAATCGTTTGCAGCGTTAATCCCCGCAGAACAAAAAGCAAAGCAATCAGCGTCAACGTAATCACTAAAATTAAAATAGCGGCCACGCTGACGCTTTCCTGGCGGCGGATGTTTAAAAGGCTCTGCCTGAATATCCGTTTGAATGATGTTAGCGCCATATTTTGTAGTTACAAAATAAATTTGCCTTTTTGCTCGTCGCGAATGAGCTTCCCCTCCTCCAACGTTATTACGCGCCTTTTCAGAGAGTTTATCGTTTCGCGGTTGTGCGTGGCCAAAATAACCGCAGTTCCCATTTCATTTATCTTTTGAAGAAGATGAACAACATCTTTGGTGTGATACGGATCAAGATTCCCTGTCGGCTCATCAGCTAGGAGAAGTTCCGGCCGGTGAATAATCGCTCTTGCCACCGCGGCTCGCTGGTGCTCGCCCCCGGAAAGCTGGCGCGGAAAGTGATTTGCCCTTTGTTCCAAACCAACCAACTCAAGGACCTGCGGGACCTCTTCGGCTATTTCCTCATCGGATGCGCCTATAACCTCCAATATATATGCGATGTTTTCGTAAAGAGTGCGGGACGGCAATAATTTGTAGTCTTGAAACACCATTCCTATTCTGCGTCGGGCACCGGCCAGCTGATCCAAAGACAACCTGTGCACATCCTGATTGTCAAAGAAAATCTGCCCGGCGGTGGGTTTTTCCGCGCCGATAAGAAGCTTTAACAAAGTCGTCTTGCCGGCTCCGGATCTCCCCACTACCGAAACAAACTCCCCTTTTTGCACCTCAAACGATACGTCTTTCAGGGCCTGCGTTTCCGGAGGATATATTTTTGTTACATCGCGGAAAGAAATCATTTAGGTTTCCGGTTTTATGATTTTTATCTCTTCTTCTATAAAATTATCCAGCTTGCCGTCAAGGACCCCTTCAACATCCGAGGTTTCAACTTTGGTGCGCAAATCCTTTACAAGTTTATAGGGCTGAAGAATATACGACCGTATCTGGCTGCCCCATTCGGCGGAAATTGATTTGCCGCGCAGTTTGGCCTGTTCTTTTGTTTTTTCCTGAAGTTTCGTCTGGTAAATTCGGGCATAGAGCAATTGCATTGCCGTCTCGCGATTCTGCCCCTGCAATCTTTCCGACTGGCATGAAACCGTAATACCGCTTGGCAGATGCGTTATCCGTATCGCGGATTCCCTGCGGTTAACATACTGGCCGCCGGGCCCCGAAGCGCGAAAAGTATCTATTCTTAAATCCTCGGGCCGAATTTCAATTTCTTTGGCAATTTCGTCCTTGCTGAATTGCGGCAAAACTTCAACGCGCGCAAAAGAGGTATGACGGAGCTTCTGCGCGGAAAATGGAGAAATCCGCACCAAACGATGCACTCCGTTTTCGCCGCGCAAAAGACCGTATCCGTAAGGCCCCCTAACCTCCATTGTAACCGATTTTATGCCGATATATCCTTCGGGGCTTGGCTCGCCGAAAGCGGTATGAAGAACTTTTGATTTAAAACCTTTATAGGCGCAATACCGTTCATACATCCTTAACAGCATCGCCGCCCAGTCTTGCGCGTCCTGCCCGCCGGCTCCCGAATATATTGAGAGAACAGCATTGCCGCGATCGTACTTCCCCGAAAGAAAAACCTTGAATTCTTCGCGCTCAATTTTTTTTCCAGCGCTTCCGAGTTTCTCCTCAATCTCGCCCCGCAAAGCAGTGTCCTCCCCCGCCATTTTCGCCAATTCTTTCAGTTCGGCTATCTCTTTCTGTAGAACTTCTTCGTAAGCAACTTCCTCTTTCAGGCCGGCGAGTTCTTGGGTAATCTTTCTGGATTTTTCGCGATCTTGCCAAAAATTCGGCGCCGTTATCTCCCTTTCCAGCCTTTTAATTTCTTTTATCTTTTTGCCGTAGTCAAAGGCGGTCCAGCGCCCGCTGGAGCTTTAATTGCGCTTCTTCAATTCTAGCGAACAAATCCGCCATCGCTTTTTAGTTTAACACGCAGCTGGCGAAAAAACAAAGGGGGTTAAACCCTTGATTTTAGTGCATGCTCGCTTGAAAAATGGAGCCGATGGTCGGATTTGAACCGACGACCTACTGTTTACGAAACAGTTGCTCTACCGCTGAGCTACATCGGCATTTCTAACGGGGCTAGCGAAACAGCTACGCTACCACTAAGTAAGCGGGTGAGCGGAGTCGAACCGCCGTCTACTCCTTGGGAAGGAGTCATAATAGCCGTTATACGACACCCGCGGTTAATCGCCAGCCAGAGATTCTATTTTTTCCCAAATTTTACGCCAAATACTTTTTTCTTCCAGCTTTTTTTGCCCATCATCCTTTTCTTTCGGCGCAATTACCGCTACCACCTCTTCCCCCGGCTTTTTTAAATTCATCCGTTCCCGCGCCGCTTTTTCAAGATATTCTTGGGTATTGGTTTTAGCTAAACGGCTTTGCAGTTCTTCATTCTGCCGCTCAAGCTTAACAACTTCCGCCTGCAAAAGTCCAGCCTGGCCGGCAAAATCCGTTCCTCTTTTATACAGGTGCGCGTTGGAATATAGTAGAAAACCGGCAATTCCCAGCAAAAACATAATTCCCAGCGCCGGGTAAAAAACGGCTTGACGCCTCCTGCTTGTAAATCTTGCCGAGCGTGATAACATAAATTCGTGGGACAAATTAAATTACAAACCGTATGAAATCCCAAAAAATAGTAAAAATAGTCTGGATTTTCCTAGTATCGCTGGTGGCTTTAAGCATGGTGCTGTTTTTAGTCGCACCCCTGTATTAGCGATATTTTATTTTATCACTTTTTTTACCCGAGAGAAACTCCTAGGGCGCTCTAGCGCTTTTTTATTATCTCCAGAAAAACTCTTTGGGGTATCCGCACCTCCCCTCTCGCTTTTAATTCTTTTTTGCCCTTTTTCTGTTTCTCCAGAAGTTTTCTTTTGCGCGTATAGTCTCCTCCGTATAGCGGCGCGATAACGTCTTTGCCGGCAGACCTGATGGTTTCGCGGGCTATTACCTTCCCGCCCAAACATGCCTGAAGCGCCACCGAAAATTGCTGAGGCGGAATAACCTCTTTTAACTGGCGCGTCAGCGCCCTGCCCTCAAAAAACGCCTGGCTTTCGGGAACTATGCGGGAAAACGGCTCTTCTTTTTTGCCCGCAACAAGAATTTCCAGCTTTACAAGGTTGCCGGCGCGCCAATCTTTCATTTCATAATTCATGGAAGCGTACCCCTGCGTGGCTCCTTTCAGTTTGCCGTAAAAATCTTTTATCATCTCGCGCAAGGGCATTTCGTAAGCAATAATTATTTTTTCGCTAAGTGATGCGTCGTATCCCAAATGTTTTCTTTCAAGATATTTTCCGGGAAATTCTCCCAGCAGTTCGGTTATCCGCCCGAGATACGAAGAGGGAGTTAAGATTTCTATCTGCACCCAGGGCTCCTGTATCTCCTGAATATACGACCGGTCCGGCCATTCGCTCGCTGAATACACCCAACGCTCTTCTCCTTTTTTGTTGATAATTTTGTACATTACCGAGGGCGAGGAAACCACCAGCGGAACATGAAATTCGCGGCGCAGGCGCTCTGAAACTATTTCCATGTGCAGGGTACCCAGAAAACCGCAGCGGAAACCGCGCCCGAGCGCTTCCTGGCTTTCCGGCTCAAACATAAACGCCGGGTCCTGAAGCTTCAATTCCGTCAGCGCGACTTTAAGCTCGTCGTGCTGACTCGCGTCTTCGGGATAAAAGCTGGCGAAAACAACCGGTTTCGGTTCTTTGTAACCGGGCAAAGGCTGAACCTCGCGGCCGGCGGGAAAAAAAGTTATCGTATCGCCTACCCTAACGCCTCCGGGTTCCTTAATTCCGGTAGCAATGTATCCTATTTCTCCCGCGGACAATGTTTCCTGAGCCGCCAATTGCGGAATAAAATATCCAACTTCTTTCGCCTCGCCCTCTTTTTTCGTGGCCGCTAAAAATATTTTCTGCCCTTTTTTTATTTCGCCATCCGTCACACGCACATACGCCACAACTCCCTTGAATGAATCGTATTTTGAATCAAAGACAAGAGCGCGCAGTTCGGCAAGTTCACTGCAAACTGGAGCAGGAACTCTTTTAATGACAGCGTGCAGTAATTGCTCAACATTTGTTCCGTCTTTGCCGGAAATCGCAATTATGTCTTTTTCGCTCACGCTCAAAAGAGCAGCAACCTCGGCCGCGGTTTCTTGGACGCGGGCGTTCGGCAAGTCTATTTTGTTTACCGCGGGAACAATCACCAGATTCTGTTTTTTTGCCAGCTCAAGATTGGCTAAAGTCTGCGCCTGAATGCCTTTTGTGGCGTCCACAAGCAGAATTGCCCCCTCTACAGCGGCCAGCGCCCGCGAAACTTCGTAAGAAAAATCCACGTGCCCGGGAGTATCCACTAAATTAAGAATGTAAGCTTCTGAATGCAAAACATAATTCATTCTGACCGGCTGCATTTTTATTGTAATCCCCCGCTCCCGCTCTAACTCCATCATATCCAAATATTGCTCGCGCATCTTGTTTTTGGGAACGGTTCCGGTCAATTCCAAAAAACGATCCGCCAGCGTGGACTTACCGTGATCAATATGCGAAATGATTACGAAATTTCTGATATGCATTATATAGCGCAACACAGAGAACTGTTCTCTGTGTTGGAGTCATCCTGTAACCCTTAAGCTATAACCTTTCTGCTCTGTCCGGGTATCTGCCGAACAACGGAAGACCATATCGCCGCCAATTCCGGCACGCGAAGGAAATAGGCCGCAGCCAGATATGCCGCCGTTCCGGCGATAGCCGCCGCGGCAGTCTGTCCGAAAACGCCAAAAAAAGTGCGCGTGTCCAAAAAACCTGTTGCAAGATGAATCGCGAAATAAACGGCTACGCCGCAAGCAAAACCGGCAACAATAATTTTTTGGGCCGAGCGCCGTACTTCTTTCATCCGCAAGCCACCAATCCGGACACCAAGAAATGCCATCAGCAGAATAAACTGAATTATGCCGGATAAAGATATTGCCAGCGGAAGCGCGATAATCGCGACGTCATTGATATCCGGGAGATCAAACATCCTGACGAAAATTTCCCGGAAAATATTCGGGAACGCGAAGACCCAAACAAACAAAAACGAAAACGCGATGTTTTGAATTACCGCCGCCACGCCGATATAAGCCGGGGTGCGAGTATCGTGCAGAGAAAAGAAAGCCCGCGCAAGCAATGGAACAAGGCTTGCCGCGAAAATGCCTAACGCGAAAACGCCGAGGGAGGCCGCGACAAGCCGGGTTTCCAGCCAGCCGAATTGACCAGTTCCAAGAATAAGCCGCACGATCTGCGCCCGCAATAAAAACATCAAAACGCTGACGGGAACAGCAAGAAAAAGCACCTGGCTGAAAACTGAATGGAATTGATGTAAAAATTTTTCTTTATTGTTTTGCGCCCACGACCGGGAAAGGGCCGGAAAAACCGCCATGGCAAAAGAAATGCCAATAAGCCCTATGGGGAAATACTGAAGATTGTTGGAAAAATTGAAGACCGCGATGGAACCGGCGCCCAAAGTGGAGGCGTATGCGGTGATAAAAAACAAATTAAGCTGGTAGGCGGAGGTTCCCAAGGTGCGCGGCAGCATCAGCCGGAACATTTTGCGCAGGGAAGGATCGCGCGGCTGAAAGGCAAACTTAAAGGACCAGCCGGAATTTACCGCGGCCGGAATCTGCACGGCGAGATATAAAAACGCGCCCAGAATAACGCCGAAAGCCAATCCCTGCAAACCAAAATAAGGAACAAAAAATACGATACCTAAAATAATTCCCAAATTGTATAAAACGGGCGCCAGAGAATAAATCAAAAATTTATTGAAATAGTGCAGAACTCCGGAAAATATGCTGGCGATACCGAAAATAATCGGGCTTAGAAACATAATACGGGTAAGCAAAATGGTTATTTCTTTTTGCTCGCCCGAAAAACCCGGCGCTATGAAATACACTAATAGAGGCGTGAAAAGAGCGAGCACGACGCACAACGCTACGAGGCCGGCCGAAAAAACATCCAGCGCGTTATTTACAAACTTCCACGCGGCTGTGCTATCGTGCTGAAATATTCCGGAAAAAACCGGCAAAAACACGGCTGAAATTCCTCCGGTAATCAAAAGCGCGTAGATGAAATCCGGCACACGGAAGGCGGCGAAATAAATGTCCAGCTCCGGCCCCGCGCCGAAAGTTCCCGCCAAAAGCCGATCGCGCGCAAGGCCCAAAAGCCGGCTGGCCAGCGCGGAAACTGCCAGCAAAAAAGCGGCGAACGTCACCGTTTTTGCCTGCGAATTAAAAATTCTGCTTATTTTCGCCATTTGCGTTTAGGAATATTTTCAGCTGACAATATCTTGTATTCTATATCGCGGATTAAATAACTTCAAACAAATTAAAAACCTCGCGTTAAACGAGGTCCCATTTTTGCGCGGCCTATTCTACTCCAAGAATCTTGTATATTTTTTTTCCTTCCGGCGTAAGAACCGTTACTTCGGTTCCCTTCGGCTGATTCAGGATTGATTGCCCGAGAGGAGAATCCGAGGATATTTTTCCTTCCATGGGATTCGCTTCCTGCTCGCCCACTATATGAAATTTTTCTTTGTTGCGGCCGCTGGACACAAAAACCGTGGAACCTATCTGCACCACCCCATTGGCAGGCTCCGGTGAATATACTTTGGCCGTGCACAAAATATCCTGCAGTTCCAGAATGCGTCCCTCCACAAATGCCTGCTCCTCTTTTGCCTCCTGAAACTCGGCGTTCTCCGATATGTCGCCAAAAGAAAGCGCGCGCTCCAGCTGTTCGGCCAGCTCTTTGCGCCGCACGTTTTTCAGATGACTTAGCTCTTCCTGAAGCTTTTTTACGCCGTCCGGCGTAAGATAACCTTTGACCATATTATGACAATCATATCCGAACAAAGAACGCTGTCAAGCCCCGGTAGTAAGAACTTTTTCTAGCTATTGCATCTTGAAACGAAAAATGCTATCTAAACTACAGCACCCTGACAAAATGGCGCGTCAAAAAACGGGCGCTCCGCCAGCCAGACGGTTTCTGGCGAAAGATTCGTGGCCCTGGGTTCTTTGAAAGAATGCCAGGGAGGACGAAGGAGGAAAAACAATGGCGACACCGGTAGAACTCAACCAGGAAATCAGGCGGCTGACGGCTCTCGCCTCCGAAGTGTGCCGCTACGGCAAACGATCGTGGTCTATACTTGCTCACAAACCGCGGTTATTCCTGGTCTGCCAGAAAGCCGAACGCGGCGACTCAAACGAAGATCCTGCGACCGCATGGCTTTACTTGTGGACACATTTTGATTTTCCTGATATTCCCTTAAGCGCCGGCTATTCTTCCAAGCCGATCACTGACTACAACAAACACGCTTGCGGCGCGGGAAATCCCTTTCCAAACAGAATAGTTTATTATACATACCCGCTGAACCACACAGACAATCTGATGGCCTTTCTGACGAAAATATTCGGCAAAAACCTGACGGCCGGATACGATTCCCTGAGAATGGGGTTAAAAGCACTCTTTGAGCACATTCAAAGCGAATGCCGGCAGTGCGCTGAAGATTTTGCCAGCGGCGAGGCAACGCAGCGCTGGCATGAATACGAACGCGAGTTCGTTGAGCGAATGAACAATCAGCGAGCAATTGAAATAATGTCCGAAGTGCTTGATTCTTTCAAAAGCAGTCTCCGTATAGCAGCTATATGGAGTTCCAGCGTAAAAGCGCTGGAAAAACTTGACCTTATCCGTCAAGCCACAAAAGACCGCAAGCTTTTCGTGGAGTAAAGAACTTTTCCCCGCGCCGAAAAGCCAAAAACAAAAATCCCGATGCCCGTAAGGCATCGGGATTTTTCCTATAAATTACAGCCGTCCGCCGAAATACCAGCCCAATGTTTCATCGGCTACCGGCAAAGCCGCGGCCTGAAGGCCTTTCACGTTTTCTATGACGATGGTGATGACGATTTCTGGGTTTTCGTAAGGCGCGAAAACCGAAACCCAATTATAATAAAGATCGGACTGCGCCGAAATCTGCGCGGTTCCTGTTTTGGCCGCGGCCGCAACGGGCAAGTCGGAAAGCATTGCCGACGAACCGTATCTAACGGCATCTCTCATGCCCTCCCGGACAATTTCTAAATTTTCGGCGTCAATAAATCCTTCGCGTATTGTTTTAGGCGCAAACTCTTGCCTAATATTTCTTTTATCGTCAACTATTTTTTGCGCGAATTGCGGCTGGTACAGAGTTCCTCCATTGGCAATCGCCGCGAAAGCATTGGCAACCTGCAGAGGCGTGGCCAGCAAATATCCTTGCCCGATTGATAAGTTGTAGGTGTCGCCGATGCGCCACACTTGGTCCGTTGGGCTATC
>Ga0155388_115_pt1 | contig 7905 bp, 10 predicted proteins | sample RifCSPhighO2_02_FD_106356 | JGI IMG/M metagenome (GOLD analysis project Ga0155388, IMG submission 106356) | Candidatus Wildermuthbacteria bacterium RIFCSPHIGHO2_02_FULL_47_17
ACGATAAGCCCGCAATTTGTCCTCCCGGGGCTTGCCCTTCCGAGCTCCGGTTTGATTTGGTTTCAAAGGACTGGGTATTGATCGCCACCGTTAGGGCTAGAAGGCCGGAATCTTTTAAAAAAGACAAGCGCAAAGTTTGGGAAGAAAAAAAAGAAAAGTGCCCTTTTTGTAGTATTTCAATACAAGAAACGCCGACATTAATTTATGCCCGCGGGGAAAAAAGGTCTTGGGAACAGCCGTTAACGCCAAAGGGTCTAGTTCTTGCCAGGGCTATTCCTTCAGACTGGACAACGGTTGTCGTTCCCAACAAATATCCGGCCTTCACGCAGGGGACGGGGCTGAAAGAGCGTGAAGAAGGACCCTATCGGTTCATGAACGGTATAGGATTTCATGAAGTGATTGTTACGCGCGACCATAAGCGGTCCTTCGCGCAATTTACGCCCGAAGAAGCGAAAGAGGTGTTTGATGTTTACCAGGAGCGCTATTTGGATTTAATGAACGAAAAATTCGTGAATTATATTTCTATTTTTCATAACCACGGGCCGGAAGTCGGAGCCTCGGTGGCCCATCCTCATTCGCAGTTAATTGCTATTCCCCTGACCGACCCGGATATTGCGGGAAGCATTATGGGTTCCGCGGATTATTGGAAGGCCAACAAAAAATGCGTGCATTGCGCGATGCTGGAGTGGGACATGAAGGACGAACGCAGAATTGTTTTTGAAAATAAGGAATTTGTCGCCCTATGCCCTTTTGCTTCTAGGATGGCTTTTGAGGTAAGAATATATCCAAAAACGCATTTAGCTTATTTTGAAAGAGTAACCGGCGAGCAAAAAAAGTATTTGGCCGAAGCCTTTTTGGCGGTTATGAAAAAGCTTGATATCGGGTTGTCGGACCCGCCCTATAATTTTTTCCTGCATACCGCCCCTTGCGACGGGAAAAATTACGACCATTACCATTGGCATCTGGAAATTTTGCCCAAAACCTCCACATGGGCCGGATTTGAACTCGGCGCGGGCATTGAAATTTCAACCATAGAACCCGAAAAGGCCGCGGCGTATCTGAAAAAACAGTGATTATGCCTCCGGAATTAAGCACCTTCTTAATCGCCATGTCGCCCATTGTGGAGCTTCGCGGCGCGATACCCGTTGCCATCGCCGTTTATCATTTGCCGGTTTGGTCGGCGTATCTGTTTTCCGTGCTGGGAAATTTGGTGCCTTTAACCTTGATCGTTTTGCTGGGCGAGCCGGTTTCAAAATTTATATCCAAAAAAATACATTTTCTAGGCAGGGCGCTTGAATTGCTTTTTGTCCATACGAGGAAAACCCAGCAGTCTAAATTTGAAAAATTTGGAAAGAATCTGGCGGTTATCATTCTTGTGGCGACGCCCATTCCTTTTGTCGGCGGATGGACGGGCGCAATCGCGGCTTTCGTGTTCGGGGTTCCTCTGAAGAGGGCCTTGCCGCTGGTTGTTACCGGTTCATTTTTGGCGGGAGCGATAGTCACGACAATTACTTTGGGAACGATGCGCATCTTCTTCATTTAAAATCCGGGACAAACATATGAAAACATTTATCGTTGCCAACTGGAAATGTAATCCCGCGACTTTGGCTGAGGCGAAGCGGCTTTTTGCGGCAGTAAAAAAGGGGATGGAAAAAATTAGGGTGAGGGGCGCGGAAATTATTATTTGCCCGCCGTTTGTGTACATTTCAAGTTTCAAATCTCAAGCCTCAAGTTTCAAGGTGGGCGCGCAAAATTGCTTTTGGCAAGAGAGCGGCGCTTTTACCGGAGAGGTTTCTCCCGTAATGCTGAAAAACGCCGGATGCAAATACGTAATTATCGGACACTCGGAACGTAGGCGTTATTTTGGCGAAACAAACGAGGTGATTAACAAAAAACTCAGGGTGGCGATGGACGCGGGCCTCCGGCCTATTTTATGCGTTGGGGAAACGGAAGAAGAAAAGGAGCTGGGAGACGCGGCCGCGGTTTTGGTTGCACAACTTAAAGAGGGCTTGACGGGCTTTGGCCGTAAGGAATTAAAAAAAATTATCGTGGCTTATGAGCCCGTGTGGGCTATAGGAAACGGAAACGCTTGCGGCGCAGATGAAGCCATGTCGGCGGGAGTGCTGATAAAAAGGACGCTCGGCGAGTTAGCCGGAAAAAAAATCGGTCATAATATACCAATTTTGTACGGCGGTTCGGTGATGCCCCAAAACGCGGCGATTTACATTGAAGAAGCCGGATTCCAAGGTCTTTTAGTGGGAGGGGCGTCGCTTGACCCAAAGCCGTTTGTCCAAATCGTGAGGGCGGTTCGCGCCGGACGCCATTGACCAATCTCTTAAAAATTGCTATTTCAAAGCAAGACAGATATGGAAAGATTTCTCAACGGCTATTTTTATAATCCGAGCAAAGGCAATCTTCAGTTCGCGGAAGTCATCGGCGAGCTTATTTCCTGGATGCGAGAAAGGCCCGAAAAATCATACGAAGTCATCGTGGGCTGCGATTCTTCTTCCGAAGAAGAGCCTAATTTTCCGGTGGCGGTTGTGATATTGCGCCACAAAGAGGGCGGAAGATTTTTTTTGAAAAAAGTGCATTATCCGAAACGCATTTTTGGAAGCTGGCGCCAGCGCATTCTGGAAGAAGTGTGCCTTTCCTGCGCGTTAGGCATGGAATTGCGCGAAAAACTTCAAAAAAGCGCGGAAAAATTTCCGGAACTGAATTACGAATTTCGCTATATCCACGCGGATGTGGGAGAGAACGGCAGAACGAAAGATATGATTAAGGAAGTGGTGGGGCTGATTCGCGGAAACGGTTTTGAGCCGAAAATTAAACCGGAATCTTACGCGGCCTCGGTGGTGGCGGACAGGTACAGCAAATAAGCAGTTAAGTTAATAAGTTAGTGAGTGCTGGTCGGAGTCACCTTGACACCTATTCTATTTTTTGCTAAACTATTATGTTGGCTAGGATTTGTACTTTCGGCGTGAGGCGAGAGCGTCGGGACGATTAAGTCTTAGTCGGCGAAATCTATAAAGGAGGTGCGCAATATGTCTCAAGTAAGCGTGGGGCAGTTGTGCGAGCTCTTCGGTCAGATAGCCGAAGGGAAAATAACAGGAGAAGCGGTTCAGGAGCTTCTTGAACGAGCTTCAAGACTAGCTTTTCCGCAGATACTTAAAAAAGTATTACAGCAGGCCCGCAAAACAGCGGCTGAACTCAGCAACCCTTATTCGCGCGTCGAAGCTCTGGCAGCCATTGCCGGAGCAAGCCATGAAGCCCGCGATTTTGAGGCCGCCCGCAAAACAGCGGCTGAACTCAGCGATCCTTATTCGCGCGCCAAAGCTCTGGCAGCCATTTCCGGAGCAAGCCATGAAGCCCGCGACCTTGAGGCCGCCCGCGAAACAGTGGCTGAAATCAGCGATCCTTATTGGCGCGCCAAAGCTCTGGCAGCCATTGCCGGAGCGTTAGCTGAAGCCCGCGACCTTGAGGCCGCCCGCAAAACAGCGGTTGAAATCAGCAACCCTTATTCGCGCGTCGAAGCTCTGGCAGCCATTGCCGGAGCGTTAGCTGAAGCGGTAGGTTAATAAAATAAAGCCGGGGAAAATTTCTCGCCACCCCGGCTTTTGCATTGAAAAAAAGACAAAAAAGAGTTATAAAAATATACCATGGCAGGTTTCATAAGGAAAAAATCAAACAAAAAGGTAATCGTTGCCATATCTGGAGGAGTTGATTCTTCAGTTGCCGCGGCCCTGCTAAAACAGGCTGGTTTTGCCGTATCCGGCGCTTTTATGAAGTGTTGGGACGGAAAAGATGTGTTGGGCAATTGCGCTTCCGCCGCGGACGAAAAAGTCGCGCGCCAAGCCGCGCGAAAATTAAACATACCGTTTTATGTTTTTAACTTTACAAAAGAATACCGCAAAGAAGTTTTTGATTATTTTGTGGCGGAGTATATGGCCGGGCGGACGCCGAATCCGGATGTAATGTGCAATAAGCATATTAAGTTCGGGGTTTTTTTAAAAAAGGCGTTAGCGATGGGATTTGACTATATTGCGACGGGACACTATGTTCGAAAATCCAAAATCCCCGCCTGCGCGCCTCCTTCGCCGAAGTGGCTACGAAGGCCGAGCAAGGCTTCGGCGGGCAGGCAAAATCCAAAATATAAATTGTTGCGTGGAAAAGATAAAAACAAAGACCAGTCGTATTTTTTGTGGCGGTTGGGCCAAGAAAACTTGAGGTATTGTCGTTTTCCGATAGGGGATTACACAAAACCCGAAGTGCGGAAAATGGCGCGGAAGTTCGGTTTGGCTAACGCCGAGCGTAAAGACAGCCAGGGAATTTGCTTTGTGGGAAAAATAAAACTGGCCGATTTTTTGGCTCCGTATATTCCTGCAAAAAAAGGAAAAATTGTGGATACAAAAGATAATTTCCTTGGTTGGCATCAAGGGGCGGCAGTTTTTACTATAGGTCAAAGACACGGTTTTGGATTGGCCGGCGGGCCTTATTTCGTAATTAGTAAGGACATAAAAAAGAACATTTTGGTCGTGAGCCGCAACGAGAAAGATTTATACAAAAAAGAGATGTTAGTTGAAAATATAAATTGGATTTCCGGAGAAGAGCCGCGTTTACCCTTGCGCGTTAAAGCCGCCATTCGCTACCGCCAGAAACCAGAAAGCGCAATCTTAAGCCGTTCAAATGCAACGAGGGCTACCATCGTTGTATTTGAACGGCCGCAGAGGGCGGTGGCGCCGGGTCAGTCGGTTGTGTTTTGGCGCGGAGCCGAACTCATTGGCGGCGGAATTATAGATTAAATACCTTTTGTTCGCAAAAAAGCCCTCGTTCGCGAGGGCTTTTAAGGGTCCTAGACTTGACAAGATTTATATTATATGCTATACTAACTATGTAGGAGAGAGTTAAGAGCCATTATTCTTATATTTATATATTGGCGCTCTCTCCGCGAGAGCGCTTTAAGCATTTTCAAAATATATTAGAGGAGGTCCCAGATCAGATGTTTCACCAGGGCCGGATTCTTGAGGAGGGCAAGTGGTGCGAAAACGCCATTGTGGCTCTCCTCGCTCGGCATGGGTTTGAGGCGGTTGCCTCAACTCCGTACGAGGACCACCGGCTGAAGGTGGATCTCTGGGTCCGCCGCAGCCGAAAGGAGCAGTTGCTCCCTATCCAGTTCACCACCAACCGCGAGGCGGTGGTGAGCGCGAAGGGCGTGGATGCCCTTCGCCGAGGGATAATTCCCTCGTGGATCTCGCCCTTGGAGCTTGAGGCCGCGGTAGACAATCGCGACGGCAAAGCGGTTGTCGGCCAGTTCTGGCGTCAGGTGGACGCCGTGCTGGCCATTCGGGGCTTCAGGCCGGTGGGGCGACGGATGCAAGCCGCGTAGCGGCAAGGAGCAGCGTAGTGGTGAGTTTAATCGAACCACTACCTGCTCCGTCAGTCCCTGGTTTTCACTGGTGTGGAAATCGGAGACTGGCGGGCTAGTTCTCCAGAAAGGAGGCGATAAGCGGTAGTCACGTAAAATCTTTTGGGAAACAAAAAACAGCTGCGCCGCTGTTTATACGAAAAACGACAAGAAAATTGAAATACCTATTTTGATTTGGCCTCAAGCATTGCCACTCTGCGCTCTAAAACAGCGAATTCGTCGCGGCCGACTTTCTGCTTAAGATCGTTTTTGATGAATTCAAGGTCAAGTTTAATAACCTCAAGAGTATCTTCAACCCGATTAAGTCTTGCGTCAATTTTGTCCAATTTTTGACCGTGTTCTTCCAGCTTTTCCGTATTTGCCGCTACTTGTTCGGCTACGATTGCGATTTTGTCCTCCATTCGTTCCGCAACCACGTCAAAATGCCGTTTGCTTTCCTCGGTTTTCTGGCCAACATACCGTTTCGTTTCTTCAGTCTTTTCGTCAAAATGCCGCTTGGTTTCCTCGGTTTTCTGGTCAAAGTGGTCTAAAATTTTCTTGGTATCGTCAGACATAGTCTAATGTTAGAATACCAATGTCCTACAACGTCTGTCAAATTGAGCTAGTCCCATCGAAACTTGCCCTGAGGACTTCGGCTGAGCTCAGTCGAAATCCAAGCTCAGGGTAAACTTTGGCGGGAGTAGAACATAAAAAAGAAAGGAGGGAAACCGAAAGATGGATATTCTGGTGTTATTGCGCCGTTTTCGCCGGAAAAAACTGCGTCCGGCGAGTGGGCTGAAAATCGTGTACCATGGGGACCACGGAGGAAAAGTAGATTGGCAACAGAGCGGAGGTGGTTGGCTACCTATAAGGGTTGTGTTGCCATTACCACGTTCGTCGCTGAGTCCCCATTGGCAGGCCGTGACTCTGCACGAGTATGCTCATCTAGCCTGTGGCTACAAAAAGCAGTGCCTGATGGTTTCTGCAGAAGCTATGGCTTGGGCAGTTGCCTTGCGGTGGGTTCGACCAGATGTGTATTCGGCGGTCAGGACACAGGCAGTTGAATCTATCTTTACCCATCTTGTAAGAGAAGTGCCTGGGCCTCATTTGTCTGGCGCCGATACAGCTCTGCAGTTTGCCGAAGAGAAGCTGGCGGCTATGTGGCCGCCCAAAACCGATCTCTCGCCATAAGGTCTCGTGCGGTCCATTCGACAAGCTCAGGGCCGCACGAGACCAAAGCCATTTCCCCAAGAGGTCACAGGCGCTTTCGTGGGATGATCCGCCTTCGCGTAAAGCTTTGGTGGACAAAGAAATCTCTCTCCTCGTCGGGCTAGTCCTGCCAAAATTTCTTTCAAAAAGTTTTGAGGGAAGCTTCGGCGGGAGTAGGAAGAAACGAGTACCACATACAAGAAAGGAGGCGATCGAAGTGTCCTGCGACGAAATGCGTTCAAATGTCGCTTTGTTGATTCAAGAACAGCGTGGGAGGAGAGTTGATCAGCATGAGATCATGGAAGTGTCGTTGGACGAAGACGGATTCGTCGTTAAATTCACCACCGGTAACATACGATTTACCGCGTGGGACACGGACGAAGATCCGTTAACCACTGAACTGGTGAGGTGTGCGGGGAGTTCTCCGTGGGGAACACCTGCGTGGTGGGCAGATGAACAGCTTTTGTCTGGGCTTTTGCCAACATTCCGCAGGATTTTGGAACACCTGCTTTTGCAGAAGTAGCTGCAACCCCATCGGTCAGAAAATGCATGTGCGGCGTTGGCCCGATACTCCGGCGCCGCACATGCCAACAGTTTTAACAACGAGGCCACAGGCGCCCCGCTCCTTTTTAGAATCTCTCTCCTCGGTCGGTATAATTACCGGCCAAAGGAGCGGGGCACCCGTGGCCTTGACAGCGTTAATGGGTTTGCTATAATATCCTGTTCTGGGTGCTGCGTGGCTTATCTTGGCTGCCTTGGCAACGGGGCGAGAATGATACATGGTTTCTCTATTATTGATAGGCGCCGGCCTCGGAACGAGGTGCGCCAGGAGGAAGCCATGCAGCGGCATCCAGTCAGCGGGTGGGGTCTCGACGGCCTCAGGTTCGACGTCTTCCTGGTCTACAGGCGGAGTCAGGAGCCCGGTGGTCCGGAGACCGAGCACGTGTTTACGTGCCGGGCAATGGACTACATGGGTTACCAGGACAAGTCCGTACGCTTTGACGCAGACCGTCAGGTCTTCGCGTTGAAGCTGTACCGGACCTCTTGGGATCCGGAGGCGAGCATCGAGACCACCGCCACAATGGAGCTCGTTGTACCGGTCGAGGACGTCGTGGCGATCGTTGCCCAGGAGCGGCACGAGAACTACGACGAGCCAGACGAGGTCGGCGAGCTAAGGGCATGGCCCGAGAATGTGAGGCTTAGCGTTCTCGGCGTCATAGCCCTCGGGACCTTCAAGGTCCCGCAGGTCCCCCGCTAGAGCGGGGGACAAAGGGCTTCGGTCAATGACTGAGGCC
>Ga0155388_108_pt3 | contig 7855 bp, 9 predicted proteins | sample RifCSPhighO2_02_FD_106356 | JGI IMG/M metagenome (GOLD analysis project Ga0155388, IMG submission 106356) | Candidatus Wildermuthbacteria bacterium RIFCSPHIGHO2_02_FULL_47_17
ACCGTTATTTTATTTGTCGGCTACCAGCGGGATTATTACGGCAATTACCAGAAAGCCTATTCCGCTTCCTGGCAATATGGCAACCGCGAGGCAATCGAGGTTATCACCAACAATATCGATCGTTACGATCGAATTATCATGACCAAGCGTTACGGCGAACCCCACATCTTCTATGCTTTCTACAGCCGTCTCGACCCGAAACTCCTGATGCCAGGCCCGGACAACATCCGTTTCATGAAATCCGACTGGTACTGGACCGACAAGATCGGTAGAGTCTATTTCATCAATGATTGGCAAATCGGGACCGGCGTCGTCAACACTCTCCCCCTCGAGAGCGGCGGCACCATCTCGACCAACAACTCGCTTTTGATTACCTCTCCCGACCATCTTCCAAAAAACACAACTGTGATTGACAAGATTGACTTTCTCAATGGCGACCCCGCTTTTGTCATCGCCAAATTCAACTAATTTATTTTCAGATAAAACTCTGGCGTCAAGGAGAGGTCTAACCAAATATTAGCCGCCAGCGCCATCAGTATGAGAGTGATATAGAGAAAGCGGTTCAGCCGGGCTTTCTTTCCAAAAAGGAACCAGCCGATCACCGCCGGCAAACCATAACGCCAAAGAGGAATGATCGCCGCCAGCCGGTGTGCCTCGCTTAGCTTATGGATCGTCATCCCCAGAGGGATCAAAGTTAACAGCACCGGCAGGAGTTTATCCGCCGACGAAAAACCGTCGGCCAGTATCACGGCAATAGCAATAAACAGGAAGGGCATAAACGGCAGACGGTACCAGCCATAGGCACTGCCGCCCATCAGTAGAAAAATAACCAGGTAGACCAAAACCGGCAAGACGACAAAGAAAAATAACCGCTTCTTCTCCCTCATCATTAGCAGAAAAACACTAATCCATCCGACCAGTGGCCAGCCTTCGGTCAGCCGTTTGCTCACCGTAATTTTGGTTGTGGTCAATAAATCGAAAAGCGACCCGAAACCGATGTCGTACGGCCGGGTCGAATTTGACTGCCAGACGATAACGAAGGTTGACCAATCAAAGGCGGCTCCGTAGACAAAAAACAGGGCCAAAAAGGACAGAGCCACCGTCAGAAACAAAGCCGTTTCCCAATATCTCAAACCAATTTTTTTATTCTCTTGTGAAAGTAAAATTATCGCTCCGCAAATAGCCACCGCGATCCCACTCACCTTGAAAAGAAGCGCCCCGCCTGCCGCCAAGGCAGACAGCCAAAGAAAAATGTTTCCCCTTTTTGTTACATAACTATTGAGAAAAATTAAACTGGCCAGAAAAGCGACGCTAACCCCGTTTTCCCCCTGGATCATCCGGCTGGTAACCGTCACCAGGGGCGAAGTTGCAAACAAGGCCATTGCCAAAAGCGCCGCCCCGGTACCGACCAGCTGATAAGTCAGTACTCCCACCAAAGCCACACTAATGACGCCAATAATCAGCATCGGTTTTCGGATTATCTGTGCCGCCGCGTCTTCAAAAATTCTGGCTCCGGAAAGATAGGCATAACCGCCGCTGATGAGTGGTAGTAACGGTGGGTGATCGAGCCAGGGCTGGTTTATCCCCAAAGGGCCACCTCCCGCGGTCGTCGAATATATCCGGTCGACGTTGATATACCGGGGATCGCTCCCGCCATAGCCGAGCAGGCCCGATCTGCCCACCGGCAACCCTAATTGAATCAAAGACAAGCCAACCCAGGAGTTACTGTACTCATCGGTCGACTCGCCCGGCAAGGGGACCAAGGAGTGATTCTTGTAGCGGAGATAAAATCCCAAGATCAAAATTAACAAACCAACGCCGATTAAGATAATGGTTTTAGTTGTTTTCGGCATATAAAGTTTTTATTTCCCCATCTGTAAAATTGAAAAAACATTCCACCCGCGATTTCAGCTTAATTTTATCGAGAAAATTACTGATTCTTTCATGATCGGCAAAACACTTCCAGGAGCCGTCCTTGACAATTTCTTCCGTCGAAAAACCGTTAATCCGGCCCACCTCCCGTACCAGTTCCCGATAATTAGGGGTTGCCAGGACGGATAGGTCGAAACTATTGACCGCTCGCCTCTGTTTATCGCAATAAAAGATCACCTTAGCAAAGTTACCCTCGGCGTTGGGGGGGTCGCCGGCAATAAAGAACTGACAAGGATCGGCGGCTTTTGATCGTTTCTCGGAAACAGTCATCACCAGCGCCTCATACTTTTCTCTTGAATAAAGCCTGGACCGCCGGTAGCGTAAAAGAAGGAAGATCGCGCCAACCGCCACCAGCCAAATAGCGCTGTACCAAAGAATTTGCGCTAAAAAAACCCGGGCCTCTTTGGACATATTTGTAGTGTAACACGACACCATTTAGAATAGAGGAGAGATCATGAAAAGAATCCTCCTCATAGCGGCCATTTTTCTTCTCGCTCTCGCCCTGCGGACGGTCAACTTGGGCGACCATCCACCCGGTCTCACCTGGGACGAGGCCGGCCTCGGCTATAACGCTTACTCTATTCTCAAGACGGGCCGCGACGAACACGGCGTCTTTATGCCGCTCATCTTCAAATCCTTCGGTGACTACAAACCGGGGATCTATGTTTATCTGACCGTTCCCTCAATTGCCGTCTTTGGCCTGACCGAATTCGCCGTCCGTTTTCCCTCCGCCCTTTTTGGCGCTTTGGCTGTCATCGGCATTTATTTGTTCACCAATCTTTTATTCCCCGGCAAGAAAATCGGCTATCTGGCCGCCCTCTTCCTGGCGGTGATGCCCTGGCACCTCCACTTTTCCCGCGGTGGCTGGGAAGTGAACGTCTTTGCCAGCCTGCTTCTTTTTGCCGCCTATTTTCTCCTCCTCTCTTTATCCAACAAAAGAGTTTCTCCCCTCATCTCGCTCTCTTTGTTCGCTTTGACTATTTTTACCTACCAAGCCGCCAAACTTCTCTCGCCGCTGGTCTTTCTGACCGTCATTGCCGCTAACTTTAATCTGGCCAAAGAAAAGTTAAGGTCTGTCTTTCAAAACGAAAGGAAACTGCTACCCCTCTATTTTTTGATCGCTATTATCGTTGGAATTTACTTTTTCCAAACCGCCACCAGCTCGGCCGGCAATCGGGTTGCTCGCCTCTCGATCTTCGGCTACCGTCCCACTCCCTCGGCCGAGTTAATCAGAACCGATAACGGCAACCTTTTCTCGGTTGGACTCTTTCATAGTCAAGTCGATCTGACCCTCCGGGCTATCGCCAGCCGCTACCTCTATCACTTTTCCCCCGAACTGCTCTTCTTTGAGAACAGCACTCCCCGCGAGGCGCTCCCCAAGATGGGTCTGCTCTATTTATTTGATGCGCTTTGGCTGCTCTTTGGTGTCGTTTTCCTGATTCGGGAAAAGAACTGGCGGGCCAGCGCCATCCTCTTGGGTCTGCTCCTGTTCGCGCCCCTCGGGGCCAGTCTGACCTTGTCCGAGTTTTCTGTCGTCCGCGCCTTTTTCCTGACCGTCCCCCTGGCGATCCTTGCCGCCCTTGGTTGTTACTATCTTTTTAGCCGCCACCGCCTCTTTTTCCTGCTTCTGTTGGCACTTTATCTGCACAACGTTTATCTGGGACTCGACCTGTACTTCCGCCACGCCAAACAATTTTTGGCACCCTCGTTTAACTATGGCTACAAGCAGGCAATTGACAGAATCAAGACCTATCCGGCCGAGAAGGTGATCATGACCGATGTCTACGGCCAGCCCTATATTTACTATCTGTTCTATACCAAATACGATCCCGTAAAGTATCAAGCCAACAATAACTTCATCGACGGGGGCGTCGACGTCGGTTTCGTTCCCTCGGTCGACAACCTCGAGTTTCATCAATTTGGCACCGGCGACATCAACACATCTAAGGACACTCTTTTTATCGGCACCACTGGCAACATTCCTGATGCCTTTAACGTTAGACAGGATAATATCGAGTCTTACGACCAGATTAACCTCCCCGACGATTTAACCCCGGTCTTTCGCATCGTCAAAACCAAACCATGAAAAAAATAATCTTAATCGCTATTTTAATACTCGCCTTTTTGCTCCGGGTTCCCTTCCTCGATCGCTATCCTGCCGGCCTGAACGCGGACGAAGCGGCCATCGGCTACAACGCCTATTCGTTAATTAAAACCGGTCTGGACGAGCACGGCACCCCTTGGCCGTCAGTCTTTCGCTCCTTCGACGACTACAAACCGGCTGTTTATTTCTATTTGGTTCTGCCCTTTGTTTATTTCATGGGGCTATCTGTCACCGCCGTCCGCCTCCCCTCGGCTCTTCTCGGTGTCATCTCCGTCTATTTTATTTACCTTCTGGCTAACCAACTCTTCTCGAAAAAAACACCCCAGGGGTGGCCGCAGGGACTCCCCTGGGGTGGACTAGTTGCCGCCTTGCTCTTGGCCATCTCCCCTTGGCACCTCCATTTTAGCCGGGGCGGTTGGGAAGCTAATGCCGCCTCTGCCTTTATGGTGATTGGTTTGTATTGTCTCGCCCGCTCGCTGGAAAATACCAAATACTTCTTCGTCACTACTTTTTCCTTTGTTCTGGCTTTATATACCTATCACTCTCTTCGCATCGTCATCCCGCTTCTCTTTATCGCCTTTGTTCTGATTTATTTTCGCGATATCCGGTCCATTCTCGGGAAGGCCGGCCAGCTCAAGCCGGTTCTCATCTCCGTCATCATCGGTTTTCTTCTGCTCCTGCCGCTAGCGCTTCAATTCACGAGCGCCGAGGGCCGCTCCCGTTTTACCGGTGTTTCTGTCTTTGCCGATGAGGGCCCGCTTTGGGAAGCTTTGGAATTGCGCCGCGAAGACGGCAATACTTTGCTTGCCCGCGTCCTCCATAACCGCTACGCCACTTACACCTACCGCTTTGCCAAAAACTATCTGTCTCATTTTTCTCCCCGCTTTCTTTTCATTGTTGGTGATGAAATCGCTAGAAGTAAAGTTCCGGGCCTGGGCCAGGCTTATCTTTTCACCTTCCCCTTTTTCATCCTCGGCTTGTTATTGATGCTCGCCCGAAACGGTCGGGGAGAGAAGCTGGTCCTCTCCTGGCTGCTCATCGCTCCAGTCGCCGCCGCTCTCACCTTCCAGTCGCCTCACGCTCTCCGCGCTCAAAACATGGTTTTTCCCTTAACCATCATTACCGCTGTCGGCATTTATCAATTTTTCGCTTTTATTTTCCCCTGGGCCAAAAAGATTGCTGTCGGTCTTTGTTTGTTTACCCTGATTATTGGCGGCTACGAAGTGGCCCGCTATCTCCATCAGTACTACATTCACTACCCCAAGGAGCTCCCCTATGCCTGGCAATACGGTTTTGCCCAAATTGCCGCCTACACCAAAGAGCACGAAAGTGAATATGACAGAATCATCGTTTCCGATCGTTACGATCAGCCCTATATCCTGATGGCTTTCTTTACCAAGTACCCACCGGAAAAGTTTCAACAGGAAATTATCCTGGAGCCACGGGATAAGTTCGGCTTCTCCACCGTCAGAAAATTTGCTAAATATGAGTTCCGCCGCATCGATTACGGTCAGGACGAGAAAATCAGAAATGTTTTAATCATCGCCGCCGACGAGCCAGTCGATAACACCGATATTGTCTATCACCTAAAGGACCCTGCCGGCCGGGTCATCTGGCGCTTTGCCAAACCCAATTAGCGCAAGTATTTACAAAGTGGCACTTAAGTAGTAAAATTTAACTACTTATGACCAAGGTACAACTCACTCTGACAGATCAAGAAGTCCAAGCCATCTCGGTAATTGGATCCAAGTATGGCTATACCTTAACCAAAACTCTAAAGTTCATCGTCGGGCGCGAAGCGGCTCAAATAATTGACGACACCAACCTGCCGACCTTTGAAATGAGCCAAGATAACGAAATACGCGGTATCAGAACTCTAAAAGAGCACCGAAGCGGAAAAACTGTTAAACTGGATAAGCCCTTTGATATCGGGCTTTTATGAATGTTTTCTACTCGAAATATTTCCTAAAACGAATCCAGAAAAGATACAGGGAAAGACCGGTTCTTAGAACAAAAGTCGCGAAACAAGTAGCGACCTTCTGTAAAAATCCTCGGCATCCATCTCTAAAGACCCACAAACTAAAGGGGAGGCGACAAGATCAGTACTCTTTTTGGATCGAAGGCAACCTAAGGATCGTCTACATTCAAGATGGCGCCGACGTGATCATTACCGATATCCTTACTCACGACGAATATTAAAAGTAGTACCATATCCTAAAATGGAAACCAAACCCACCCTTTCAGTTACCCTGGCCACCTATAATGAAGCGGCCAATATCAGCCGCTGTCTGGAAGCTGTCAGGGGCTTCGCCGACGAAATCATCATTGTCGACGGTTCCTCGACCGACGCGACCCGCGAAATCGCCAAAAGTTTCGCTGCCCGCGTCATCAAAACCGATAACCCCCCCATTTTCCACATCAATAAACAAAAAGCCAATAACCTGGCGAAAGGGGATTGGATTCTCCAACTTGATGCCGACGAAATCGTCACCGAGCCGCTAAAAAAGGAAATCGCCGACCTTTTGGCTGGCAAAACCTTTGGCTACGATTCCTGGGTCTCGCCGATCAAACGACTTCTCGGTCGCCGGGTCACGCCGCTTTCGGCCCCAGCCACCGCCTATTATCTGACTCGCAAAAACTTTTTCCTTGGCCGTCAACTAAAGCATGCCGGCCAGTACCCGGACCCTGTTATCCGTCTTTTTCAACGGGGAAAAGCCTATCTACCCGCCAAAGATGTCCATGAACAAATGGTCGTTAATGGCCAGACCGGTTTTCTAAAGTCCGATCTCGATCACTACGCCGCCCCCGACTTCGGCCGTTATCTTATCCGCGAGAATCGTTATTCATCGCTGGCAGCGGTCCAATTGAAAGAAGCCGGTGTCAAGGTTGGTCCCGGTAACACCATTAACTATTTATTCATCAAACCGGCCGTCACCTTTCTTTCTTTATTCATCCGCTACCGCGGCTTTCTCGACGGCTTTCCCGGTTTTGTTTTCTCTATTTATTCCGGCCTCCACCACGCCTTTGCTTATATGAAATTGTGGGAACTCTATAAAAATGCCAAAGATTAAAGTCAAACTCGAAGGCGAGGAGCACTCGGCCAGCCGCGGCGTCGGTTTCTACCGCCAGAATCTCGCCCGGGAACTAATCAAAGGGGATAAGATTGAGTTGGTTGAGATCCTGCCCGACCTTGTTCATTATCCTTTTTTTGATCTTTTCTATCCGACCCTGCCCCAGAAGTTGGACTACCCCACCGTCGTCACCATCCACGACCTCACCCCTCTGGTTCTCTCCAATCTCTACCCCCTTGGCTTGCGGGCCAGACTAGCTCTCTTTGCCCAAAAACGCGCTCTAAAGCATATCTCGGCCGTTCTCACCGACTCACTTAACAGTAAGAAGGACTTAGTCAGGTTTTTCCATCTCGATCCCGATAAAGTTTTTGTCACTCCTCTCGCCGCTGATCCTGTCTATCTCCAAAAACCTTCCGCCCCTCTCTTGAAAAATATTAAAGAAAAATATCACCTGCCTGATAAATTCATTCTTTATGTTGGCGGCATCAATGCCAATAAAAATCTGGTTCGCTTGGGGGAAGCCGCCATTAATCTCAACACCCACCTCGTTCTGGTCGGCGGGGAGTTTGTGAAACCTCCAGTCGAAACCTTTTCTCTCAAAAGACTTCTCGGCCTACAGCGGGTTCACCCGGAAATCAGACAGTTTAACAAACTGAAAGAAACCGTTTCCAACAACCCCCTTTTTCTTACCCTCGGTTTCGTTCCCACCGCCGACCTTAGCGCCATTTACCGTCTGGCTACCCTCTAC
>Ga0155388_142_pt1 | contig 7176 bp, 7 predicted proteins | sample RifCSPhighO2_02_FD_106356 | JGI IMG/M metagenome (GOLD analysis project Ga0155388, IMG submission 106356) | Candidatus Wildermuthbacteria bacterium RIFCSPHIGHO2_02_FULL_47_17
GCATTTAATAGATACCAAAATTTTGCAGGTTCATTTAATGAACCTAAAAACCAAAATACACATATCATACACGATCGTGTGTGATGTGTGTATTAGGATGAATGGCCAGAAATAGTTCGTGCGGGATAGTTTTAACATCCAAAATGACATTCTCACATTCTGCAGAATATGAGAATGTTTTGGGGATATCTTGAGCTTCTATAGACAAAACGAGTATGATCGTGTAAACCAGAAGCACCAGGTTTAAACTTACATAAGGAGGTGGCGCATGACGACATATAGTGAGCTGGAAGCCCTGCTCAAGCAGTACGACCCCGGTCGCGAGGTTCTGGCCGAGTTCTATACTGTCACGGGACAGCCGGACAAGGAGCGCGTCGAGCGGGGAAGCATTCTCGCACGTCTGCTGGACCAGGGCAACTGGAATTCGGCGATCCAGTATGGCGAGAAGCATTACCTGCTTTCGCCCATACAGCTCCAGGAGATTCGTCGGCGGCAGTGCCTTGCCGCGATGGATAAGTGGCCCTGGGAGGCGCTCAAGGTCGCCCGCGAGCACCACTTACCGGATCTTGCGCTGGAGGCGGCGGTGCGCTACAGCGAGGATCTCCTCGCGCACCCCAAGAGCAACCCCGAGTCGCTCCTTTCCATCATGCGCCAGGAACGTATGCATGATCACGGGTTCGTGCAGCGCGCCCTGAAGCACACTTTCGCGGTTTGGGTGGTTGACCCCGAGAAGTCGAGAGAACTGAAAAAGCTTGTTGAAGAGTTCCCTGGCTATTTCAGCGCGGAGGAGACTACGCTGGTTGCACTCCTTGCGCGCGCCGAGGAGCTTCGTGCGCAAGCCCGCGCCCGCCACTACCGAGAGATCGCTGCCGTGGCACGGGCTTGTTAGTCCTGACGGCTCCACAAGTTAAGGGCCGCTAACCACCCCGCCGCGAGCTCGGTTAAGCTCGTGGCGGGGTATTTTCTTTTGTAAATGTTGTGGTAATCTAGCTTTGCCGATTTAAATATTTGAATTTCGATATTGTTTCGCCCGTCCTCCGCAGTAGCTATGCTGCGGAGGGTGGAAATTTCGTGCTTAGGCTTTAGAATTTCAGCAAGATTATGGAATATGAACCGGTGATCGGTTTAGAGGTACATACGGAGCTTAAAACGCAGACCAAGATGTTCTGCGATTGCAAGAATGATTCGGATGAAAAACATCCGAATATAAACGTGTGCCCGGTTTGCTTGGCGCATCCTGGGACGTTGCCTGTACCGAATAAAGATGCGATTGAAAAAGTTATTCTTGTCGGTATGGCACTGCACGCCGAGATTCCGGAATTTTCGCAATTTGATCGCAAGAATTATTTCTATCCCGATCTGCCAAAAGGGTATCAAATTTCGCAATACGAATTTCCACTGGTTAAGGGTGGACATCTTGAATTCCGTTTGCCCGACGGTGTTGATCGAAGTATTAATATAACCCGTGTGCATCTGGAAGAAGATACCGGTAGGTTAGTGCATAACACTAACCTCGCGGAACAACGCAGAACTAACGCAGATGATCGCGGAAATATTCTGCGTAATTCTGCGTCGAGTCTGCAAAAGTCTGCGACGCTAGTAGATTTTAACCGTGCGGGTGTGCCGTTGATGGAATTGGTAACGGAGCCGGATATTCGCTCGGCTCTCGAAGCGCGTTTATTTGCGGAAGAACTGCAGCGAGTCATTCGCTACGTCGGAGCTTCCGCGGCTGATATGGAAAAAGGGCAAATGCGTGTTGAGGCCAATGTTTCGATCAGGCCGAAAGGCGCTAAAGAATTCGGGACCAAAGTGGAGTTAAAAAACATTAACTCATTCAAATTTGTCGAAAAAGCCATTGAGTATGAAATCAAGCGTCAAGCTGAAGTGCTTTCACGCGGTGAAAAAGTGATTCAGGAAACTCGCGGTTGGGATGACGCCAAGGGAGTCTCGGTCTCGCAGCGCATCAAAGAAGGCGCAACAGATTACCGCTATTTTCCCGAGCCGGATTTAGCGCCGCTCAAGCTCGATCAGGCGTGGTTGCAAGAGATCCGTGCTAAGCTCACAGAACTTCCTGATGCGAAACGCAAACGTTTTCGTGGTGAGTATCAATTGGATGAAAAAACTGCCGCGTTCTTTGTTGACGACCCGGAGCTTGCGGAGTATTTCGAGGAGGTTATTTCCGAGATGCAGACTTGGGTTGAGTCTATGGGAGACAAAATTGACCGCGCCAAAGCTATCAAGCTTGTGAGCAATTATCTTACCTCCGATTTCCAGAAGTTGCGCAAAGAGACAGAAGGCGCAGTGCACGACACGCTGATAACGCCGGAAAATTTCGCCGAACTGATGGCGCTGATTTACGAAGGTAAACTTTCATCAGCGGCCGCCAAGCAAATTTTGGATTCTATGTTTCGTACCGGCAAAGATCCTACTGACATCATGGCTGAAAAAAATCTAGGGCAGGAAAGTTCCAGCGAAACATTGCGTGCCGTTGTTGTCGAAATTATTCAGGCCAACAGTGATATTGTCGCTCAAGTTAAGGGCGGGAAAACGAATGCGATTCAAGTTTTGGTGGGCGCTGCCATGAAAGCAAGTCGAGGTAAGGGCAATCCCGCCGTACTCCGTGAGTTAATTGAAGCCGCCCTCAACCAGTCGTAGTGCGCCGGTTATGGCTTCTATGTGGATTTGGTAAGATAATTCAGCATATTGCGGGTATGGTTCAGTGGTAGAACTTCTGCTTCCCAAGCAGGAGACGCGAGTTCGATTCTCGCTACCCGCATTTTTACGAAGTAAAAATGCGGGTAAGGCAGGCAAATTGCTTTGCCTGCATCGGGAATCGAAGGGCGGAGCGATGCACGACGAGCGACTGGCGAGGAGCGCCGCGAGATGGGCTCAAGGCCAATGTTTTGGCCTCGAGCGGGAAAATAACGTAGATTTATCGAAGCGTTATTTTCCCAGGATTTTGCTGAAGAAGCAAAATCGCGACCGAGCGAACGGAAGTGAGCAAGAATTGTGACCGATTCTCGTATCTTGCATAATCTGCTACTGCGGAGGATAAGCAAGCGATAGACGCGAGTTCGACTTGTGGGGGGGGAAGTCGAACCATTCTCGCTACTCGCATAATTGTTGTAATAGTCCAATAAAGCTAGGCATTTTAGTGTAGCAAGTAGCCCTCGGTATTCGTATAAGTTCGCCCTAGCGCCCACTGGCGTTTAGGTCTAAAATAAAGGGAATAGAGTAGTGGTGGTTTATCCCGTTACATCCCAGAAAACTCCTGCCTTCAAGCAAGAGATGCGTGGGGAAGTCTTAAAAAAGATTAATTCATCCCGTTAGAAGCCGCGATCGCGATCTGCTTCTACTGGGATGAAAAACTCTGCACTTTAGTGAGGATGTAACGGGATTTATATGAGACGCTAACCTAACTTTCTACAGTATTTTATGCCCGATCTTCAATTCAGCGCTTTAGATATTTATCTCATTGTATTTCTTGCGGCGGTTTGGGTTTGGAGCGCCATCCGGCCGGTTGATCGTCGTAACTGGATTTTTGACAACATCCTTGTATTCATTATTACGCCAATAGGTATTTTTATAAAAGGCACGCATCCAGGGCTTTCCGATCTTACGTTCGCACTGCCGGTTTTATATACCGCACTGCATCTATTGGGCGCTCATTACAGCTATGTCCAGGTGCCGTTCGGGACTAAGATAGGGAGTTGGTTTTCTGAAGCACGCAGTAATTACGACCGCGTGGTGCACTTTTCTATGGGGTTTCTGATCACTTATTCGTTGTTTGATTTGCTCGATCTCGTACTCCCGATTGCGAAGGTCTGGGTTTATCTTTTCACTTTTGCGATTATCGTCGCCATGGCTGGAATTTACGAGATTTATGAGTGGCTGGCGGCAGAAACAAAAATTTTTGGCAAAGGAGAGCCCGCTCGATTTCTAGGCTTTCAGGGCGATGTTTGGGATACCCAGAAGGACATTTTTGTAGCTGCAATTGGATCAGCGGCAGTGCTAGCTGCGATTTTTCTATCACAGATATTAGCTTGGAAGATATTCTTGGTATAAAATACATTGCAGGGGCTCCAAGAAAACTTATGAAATCATAGCTCCAAGTCCATGAAGAAGCTCTTATTGATAATTGCTCCGGTTATTTTGGTGGTAGCAGGCGGCGGGTACTGGTATTTCACTCGCGCGCCAAGTCTCGGCGGGACCGAACAGGTGCGAAGTTTTATAGTGAAGCGCCAAGATCTGCGCCAAACTGTCTCGCTTACGGGCATAGTCCAGGCTACCAATAAAGCGGATCTTTCATTTGATCGCGGAGGCAAAGTAACCAAGGTATTTCTTGATGTGGGTAGCGCAGTGAAAACTGGCGGTACGCTGGTTACATTGGCGAACTCGGATTTACTAGCGGCAATATCCCAGGCAGAAGCCAATATTGCGTTTGAAGAGGCGCGCCTTGCTGAATTGAAGCGCGGGCCCCGGCCTGAAGACCTAGAGATCGCTCAAGTAAAAGTTGAGAACGCTAAAGTTGCCTTAGAAGAAGCTCGCCGTAATCTTGCATCGACGCTGATTGACGCATTCACTAAATCCGATGACGCAATACGCAATGGCTTGGACGGAATGATCAGCAACCCCAGTTCGCAACCGACTATTGCAATCAATTCCGGAGACTCCCAGTTAAAAACCCAAATTGAAAGAAGCCGCATAGTCGTTGAGGCCGTTCTTAAAAAATGGAGCTTGGATGTTCATGCGATTGATGCTTCCGGCGATTTGGTAGCTTCGTCTAGCGCGGCGGAAGCTAATTTATCCCAGGTGAGATCACTCTTGCAGTCGGGGGCCATGTTTCTTGATTCAGCGACGCCGTCTTCCGCGATTGACCAATATAAAATAGCCATCGGCACCGGCCGTGCCAACGTCGAACTTGCGCGTGGCAATATTGCTGTAGCCCGCGAAAAAGTGGCGAATCTACAGTCAAGCATCACGCTCGCTGAGGCAGAAGAGCTGAAGATTAAATCGGGGTATTCCGCCCAAGAGATAAGTGCCCAAACAGCCCTGCTTCAGCGGGCTCAAGCGTCATTACAAAACGCCCGCGTGAATCTTTCAAAGACCGTGCTTTCGGCTCCCTTTGACGGAATTATCATTCGGCAGGATGTTAAAGTCGGGGAAAGTGTAAACCCAAGCCAGAATGTTGTAACCTTGAGCGGTGCGCATCTTCAGGTGAAGGTGAATATTCCCGAGTCCGATATTGCTAAGGTATCTTTGGGGAATAAAGCTGGCATTACTCTTGATGCCTACGGTTCAGCCGCAGAATTTCCCGCCACGTTAATTCAGATTGAGCCCGGCGAAACTATTATTGAGGGCGTTGCGACTTATAAAAGCATCCTGCAATTCGTCACTGATGATCCGCGAGTCAAATCTGGCATGACGGCGAATATTGAAGTGATTTCTGCAGAGAAGCTGAATGTGCTTGTTGTTCCTAGGCGGGGATTAGTAAAGCGGGGCGGGGGATATCTTGTGCGCGTCCTGAAGGCGGGAGTGGCACTGGAGCGTCCTGTTGAAATTGGTATTACGGGGGGGGACAGTTTGGTCGAAATTACGAACGGGCTGAAAGAGGGCGAAGTGATACAAATTCCCTAGCATGGCATTATTAGAAGTCGATCGTCTTTCAAAAAATTATTTTGTCGGGGGTGTCCCTGTGGCAGGCATTCGAGATATCACATTTTCGATTAACTCCGGCGAGTTCGTCGCTATCATGGGGCCTTCGGGGTCGGGTAAATCCACCCTGCTTCATATATTAGGCCTTTTGGAGCGGCCGAGCGCCGGAACTTATCGCTTCGACAGTCAGGACGTAAATCAGCTTTCCGATGACCAGTTAGCGGACATTAGGAATAAAGAAATTGGTTTTGTGTTTCAATCATTCGATCTTCTCCCGCGGACGTCTGTATTCGATAACGTGGTTTTGCCCCTGATATACGCCGGCGTGGCGCCGGATAAGAGACGTTCTATCGTTGAAGAAGTGATTGGGTCGGTGGGTCTTGCTCACCGCCTCGAATATAATTCAATGAGTCTTTCCGGCGGTGAAAAGCAGAGAGTCGCAATCGCCCGCGCTATTTCAAATAATCCCAAGATGATTTTGGCGGATGAGCCGACGGGGAATCTCGACTCGCAATCGGGGGGGCTCGTTATGCAGAACCTTCAGCAATTAAATAAGGCGGGGCATACTGTTCTTCTGGTAACGCACGAAAGCTATACTGCCGGATATGCCTCCAGAATTTTACACATTAAAGACGGGATGCTCGAGCGCGAAGAAACTAATCTTACGCCACACACGGCGGAAGAATTCAGGAAATGATGCCGCGAGCTATTTTAAATGTCGGCGGTAAATTGCCCATGTTCGCTGCTGCTCAAAATCAAAATGTAAAATTACAAGTTGAAATCTAAAATTGTTATTATGAACTGCGAATCAATACAAAAATTCAATGGGATCAATACGAAATGTTTTCGTACGCGTTCGTGTAATTATTCGTAAATGTTAGCGGTTAATTATTAAAATATGGATATTCCTAAAGTAAAAGAAGTGATGTTCACAAAGGTCTTTTCAGTAACCACAGAGACACCTTTCATTGAAGCCGCGAACATTCTATTAAAAAATAATTTCAACGGAGTGCCTGTGGTCGATGCCGCGAAACGGGTTGTCGGCATTCTCACCGATTTTGATGTGATCGCGAAAGCTTCAAAGATTCACCTCCCATTATTTATGCGGTTGATGACGGATCATGACGCCGATGAAATCCCAGAGGAAGTAAAAAACGACGTCAAAGAACTCCTTAACTTGCGCGTTGCTGATGTTATGAATAACGATCCGCTTATGCTCTCGGAAGATTCCACGCTTGAGCAAGCAGTGTCCATTTTTGAGATGCATCACCGTGTCAATCCGATTTTGGTGATTAATAGCGGCCGGGCGCTGGTGGGAGTTCTGGCGCGATCAGACATTATTAGGTTCTATACTAACTCCACCAGGGCTGGTGCTTCATCTAAGGTTACGGACCGCGACGCGGCGCAGTTTATTAGAGAATTTCATTCAAATATCACGCAGATCACGCGTAAATTTAAGATCTGGTTTTGGGCGGGGGCTTCCCTTTTTATAATCATAATTCTCGGCGCATTTCTTTTATT
>Ga0155388_122_pt1 | contig 6968 bp, 7 predicted proteins | sample RifCSPhighO2_02_FD_106356 | JGI IMG/M metagenome (GOLD analysis project Ga0155388, IMG submission 106356) | Candidatus Wildermuthbacteria bacterium RIFCSPHIGHO2_02_FULL_47_17
CGCCATCGTCGTTTCCGGCTATTTTTTCGCCGGCTCCGCCATCGTCGTTTCCGGCTATTTTTTCGCCGGCTCGCCGCCGCAGGCGGAAAATATCGTTTGGGGCGTCAATTTTTCGCAAAAACACGCAACCGCGCTCGGACTTAACTGGGCGGAAACCTATCTTGCGTTGATGGACGATTTGGGGGCTGGGCGCGTAAAAATCGCGACTTATTGGGACTTGCTGGAACCCGAAGAATATAAATACCAATGGGAAGATCTGGACTGGCAGGTAGAACAGGCGGAAAATCGTGGGGCGAAGCTGATTTTGGTGATCGGAATGAAGACGCCGCGCTGGCCGGAATGTCACATTCCGGGGTGGGCTCGGAGTAAATCAAAAGCGGACCAGCAAAGAAAAATTCTAAATCTTGTTGAAGAAATTGTCCTGCGCTACGGGGATTCCTCGGCCATCCAATACTGGCAGGTGGAAAACGAACCATTTTTTCCGTTTGGCGATTGTCCGTGGGTTGACAAAGAATTTTTGCAAAAAGAAATAGCTCTGGTAAAACAGCTCGATTCTCTCCATAGACAAATTATAATTTCCGACAGCGGAGAAGGATCTTTTTGGGTGGCCGCGGCCAAGATGGGCGATATTGCCGGCACCACCTTATATAAAAAGGTATGGACGCATCAGATTGGCAGATATTTCACTTGGCCCTTCAACCCTACTTTTTACTGGAGAAAGGCGCAGTTAATAAAACGTTTTTTTGGCAAAGAAGTTTGGGTAGTGGAATTGCAAGCTGAACCCTGGGGGCCGAAATTACTTTATGATTCGCCGCTGGAAGAACAGGAAAAGACGATGAATCTAGAGCAGTTTAGCTATATGATTGATTTTGCAAAGCGCACGGGCTTAGATACTTTTTATCTGTGGGGAGGAGAATGGTGGTATTGGATGAAAGAAAAACAAAATAACCCTGCAATATGGAATGAAGCCAGTAAATTGTGGCCGAACCCTTGACTTTTAGTAAGATATAATATATAATGTAAGTAGAATCAGGCCGCACAGAAGGAGTGTTCAAGTGCCGATTTGGTTGGCAGGACTAGTCGCAGCTCTTTTCAATGTTGCTTTCTGGTTCTGCATGCTCGGCGTGCAGACCTGGGAGCAAAAAACCGGCCGCATTCCCCCGCGGCAAAAGGAATTTCCATATTTGCAGGATTTCTGGACTAACGGGTTCGTAGGCGACGGCATCGGTCTTGGCTTGGTGGACGCCGCCGTGGCCGTGACAGTTTATCAGCGTGGATTCACTACTTGGATGATAGTCGCTGTCGCCGCAGGAATGCTTTTAACGGTAGGGTTCTATAAATTTGCGACAGCACCCATTCATAAACCCAACTGGGGTTTTATGGACGGCGGTAATATAACCTGGGGCGGCAGGGTGCATCTCGTGTATTTTGCCGTTCAAGCCACTGTCGCTACTATAGGGTTTGTCTTGCTGTTTGCTCTGCAAATTCGTGGTATTCCATTGGCTATCGGATTGTCCGGTATTGCCGCATATCTAGCGGCATTGGCCGCGGATGTGGCAATCGGCCGTCTGCCGGCAGTAAAGAGGGGGTAGCAATAAAGCCGCTTTTGGTCTTAACCGGAGCGGCTTTTGAATTGAAAGCGAGAGATTTTTTGTATAGTATGAAGTTAAAGGTATGAAGATTTCTTTTATTATCCCGGCTTACAATGAAGAAAAATATATTACAGACTGCATTTCTTCTATTATTGCGCAGAAAGATTTGCCGGAACACGAAATCATAATGGTAAATAACCATTCCAACGATAGAACCGGCGAGATTGTAAGTCAAAATTTTGGCAACCGGATTCAAATAATACGCGAGGAGCAGCTGGGGATGTGTAGGGCGCGGAATCGCGGTGCCGCGGAAGCCACCGGTGATGTTCTCGTATTTTTCGACGCCGATGTCCGAGCCCCCATTAACTGGATCAAGATTTTATTGAAGATACTTGCGGTACAGCCCAATGTGGTTGGAGTATACGGGCCTTATAGATTTTTAGACTTGTCTTTGCATTATCGTTTTTTTGCAGAAACACTCAATTTTCAGTTTATACACCCAGTTTACAATTTTATTTTCAACAAAATATTTCATAAGTCATCTTTAGGAGTGGGCGGAAATTTTGCCGTGCGTGCGGATATATTCAGGAAAGTCGGCGGGTGGAACGAGGATATATTTTTTTGCGGTGAAGAGTTGGATTTATGCAAGCGGCTTATTTTACAGGGACGGATAATTTTTAATCCCGATCTATGGGTTTGGGAGTCTGGTAGGCGGTTGCGGCAAAATGGGTTCCGGCAGATATGGCATTATTTCATCGGGTACGCCCCTTTTCTTATTACGGGAAAACAGCATAAAGATTATTATACGGCGGTGAGATAATATGCAGACAAACAAAAAACAAATTTACCCCATCAAATCCAGTAAAGCTGGTGCGAAGCAATTGAATGGGGTTTACCTTGATTACGCCGCGAGTACGCCGATTGACCAGAGTGTTCTAAGGGCGATGCTGCCGTATTTCAGAGAGGAATACGGTAATCCCTCGTCAATTCACGGTTTCGGACAAAGGGCACTGGCCGCGATTGATGAGGCGCGGGAAAAAGTCGCCGCGTTTTTGGGTAGCGTTCCGAGCGAAGTGATTTTTACGGGGTCTGCCACGGAAGCTAACAATCTTGCCATACAAGGCGTTGTTCGCAGTTCGCAGTCTGCGGTTAACGGCGCGCCTCACATTATTACTTCTCAAATTGAGCACGATTCGGTTTTGGAGGTTTGCCGCCAGCTGGAAAAAGAAGGGGTTGAGGCTACATATTTGCCGGTTACCAAAGAGGGATTGGTATTGGCTTCTGATTTGGAAAAGGCCCTGAAGCACAATACGATTTTGGTTTCAATAATGTATGCCAATAATGAAATTGGAACAATCCAACCGATAGCCGAAACCGCGAATATAATAAAAAATGAGAACACTAAACGGCATACGTTAAGCGCTAAACACCCAAGAATTATCTTCCACACCGATGCCGTTCAGGCCGCTAATTATCTAAATTGCAACATAGATAAGCTTGGCGTTGATTTGCTCACACTAAGCGCCCATAAAATATACGGCCCCAAAGGTGTGGGGGCGCTGTATATTAGAAAGGGAACCGTTTTGAGGCCCTTAATTTCTGGCGGAGGGCAGGAATTTAATTTAAGGCCAGGCACCGAAAATGTGGCAGGAATAGTAGGTTTTGGCGCGGCAATCACGCAGGTTACCCGCCTCCGCCAAGGCTACGGCGGGCAGGCAGGTAACAAGTTACCCGCCTTCGCTAAAGCTGCGGCGGGCAAGCAGGTTACAGGGATAACGAGTTTGCGGGATATGCTGATTAATAAAATGCTAAAGAATATTCCGAGGGCGAGATTGAACGGTTCCGCCGAAATCCGCTTGGCGAATAACGCTAACTTTTGTTTTCCGGGTGTAGATGCCGAGAGCCTGATTATTGCTTTGGACCAAAAGGGGATTGCGGTTTCAAGCGGTTCCGCCTGTTCAACGCGCGCCATCAAGCCATCCCATGTTCTGCGGGCCATTGGCTTGTCAGACAAAGACGCGCGCTCATCTGTGCGTTTTAGTCTCGGGCGGTACAGCACGGCGGCGGAAATAAATTACTTAATGGAAATTTTGCCCTCGGCGGTTAAAAATATTAAAACATTGTCGTAGAGCATGGGATAATTATGCCAATCGTTTCTCTTCCAAAATTAAAAGCCATCAAAATAGACGGCGAAAAAATTAAGCATTTCGCCATAAAGCTGTTTTTGCCGCGAATGATTTTAGGAATGTTGGGCATGATTTTCGTCCCGGCACTTTTTGGTTTTATGGCAGGCATTTTAGCGAACGCTTATTTTTATCAGGAAATCAGGAATTCTTTAGACAAACTGGACGTTGCAATTCCTCTGCGCAATAATTTCGGCGCGTCATCGCAAAAAGAACAGGAATATGTGCCGCAGCTAGCTCAGGAAGAACTGGTCATCGGCGTGGTAAAACGCGCCTCGCCGGCGGTAGTAAACATTATTGCCTCCAAAGATGTGCCGGTTTTTGAACAGTATTTCGTTAAACCCTTCGGCGAGGAATTTCCTCTTTTTGAAATTCCTCAGCAGCGCCAAAAGGGAACCGAGAAGCAGGAAATAAGCGCCGGAAGCGGCTTTATAATTTCGGAAGACGGCCTTATTTTAACCAACAAGCATGTAGTGTCCGCGGAAGGCGCGGAATACACGGTTTATACCAATGACGGCAAAAAATTTCAGGCCCGCGTGCTGGCCGCAGATCCGGTTCAGGATATTGCCGTGGTTAAAATAGACGCGCAAAGTCCTCTGCCAACGTTGGAGCTTGGCAATTCTGGCCGCCTTCAGATAGGTCAGAGCGTGATAGCCATAGGCAATGCATTGGGAGAATTTAGCAATACCGTTTCGGTGGGCGTGATTTCGGGGCTCGGCCGCACCATTACCGCCGTGGGCGGAGGAATAACCGAAACCATAGAAGACGTTATACAGACCGACGCCGCGATTAACGAGGGAAATTCGGGCGGCCCCCTGCTTAATTTAAGAGGCGAGGTCGTGGGAATTAACACGGCTATTGCGTCCGGCGCCCAGAATGTAGGTTTCGCCTTGCCCATTGATCGCGCGAAGAAAGATGTTGAACAGGTTAAAAGCGGCGGAAAAATATCATATCCCTACCTTGGCATTTATTACGTCATTATTACCCCCGACTTGAAACAGCGGTATAATTTGTCCGCAGATTACGGCGCTTGGGTGGGAAGAGACGCCGAAGGACGCGCCACAAATCAGGCGGTTTTGCCCGACACTCCGGCGGCGAAAGCTGGTATCCAGAAAGACGATATTATTTTGGAATTTAACGGAGAGCGCCCGGAGCAAACTAATTCTTTGGAAAAAATTATGCAAAAATACAATCCGGGCGACGCGGTCGTCCTGAAAATCCTGCGCGCGGAAAAAGAAATAACGGTTGAAGTTATTCTTGAAGAAAGGTAACGACAAATTTGGCGGGGTTGACCATACCCGTTTTGTGCTATAATGTTTTAGGTTAGCGGAAGCGTACACGTCAGTACGGCCGCATAGTTCATTGCCAATTCATATATATAAGGAGGTGAAATGGCAGTGCGGATACATCCTCACGTGATTCAGAGGGAACGAGAAAGATTCGGCCCGGCCAAAAGATCCGCGATTATCCGCAGAATTTTAACCGGCATATCGCGCGGCACACGTCTTACATATGAAGAGGCGCGCAAAATAGGGCTTAAGGTATATCCCGGGCCCAAAGTATGGTTCGTGCGCTATAAAAAGCGCTGTTACGTGGTTGCCGGATCCCTGGTGGTTACGGTTCTTTCTTTCGGCAATATTATTGCTTTGGGCTGGCCACGGCGGATTTTTTGGAGAAGGGAGCGTAAATAATGCAGTCGGTAGTTGCGGAAGAAGTGGATGTTCAAAATAAGTATTTTTGTTCGGGCAACCCCGACCCCAAAAAGCCTAGCCACCATTGGATTATTGATGCGCCGCGGGGATCAATCAGTAAGGGCCGGTGTAAACTTTGCGGCGCGACCAGGGAGTTTCAAAACTATCTTCCGACAGCAATGGAGGCGCTTTGCGAAATTAGGGCGCGCCGTAAGGAGCGCCACGAGCGGATAAACCCGCGATTGCGCGCTGTCGGTTTTTAATCTGCTATTTTATTTCCCCAATCATCAAATAGGCGGCAAAATACCACATTGCCGCCTTTTCGTTGCCCACTTTGATTTTCATAAAAAAGATGGTAAAATTTTAATTGAAGCCATATGAATGGAGGCAATTTCACACATAAAGCTCAAGAGGCAATACTCATGGCGCAGGATGCCGCTAGGGAGCGCAATCAGCAGCAGATTGACGCTATGCATCTTTTATATGCGCTGCTTCATCAGGAAGGCAGTGTGGTTTTGACGTTGCTGCAGAGGATGAGCGCGGACATTGAGGGCTTGAAAAGGAAAACCGAAGGCGCTTTAGCTCACATCGCGACGGTGTTGAATCCGCAAGCCTTCGGCCAGTTTTATCTTACGCAGGATATGGCGCGCGTTTTAGACAAAGCAAGGCAGGAGGCGCTTAAAATGAATGATGATTTTATTTCGGTTGAGCATTTGTTTTTGGCTTTGCTTGATACTCCCACGAAGGCAAAAGAAATTCTTGACGCCACGACTTTTATGCAGGCCTCTGGCGGAGTGGCGGCTCTGGAATTCGGGAAACTCACCTACGGCGAGGTTTTGAAAATTTTGGCGCAAATCAGAGGAGGCGCCCGCATAACGGACCCGGAACCGGAATCAAAATATCAAGTCGTGGAAAAATACGCCAGAAATCTTACTCAGCTTGCCCGCGAGGGCAAACTTGACCCGGTAATCGGCCGCGAAAATGAAATCCGGAGGCTTATGCAGGTATTAAGCCGCCGCACAAAAAACAATCCGGCTTTAATCGGCGAGGCCGGAGTCGGCAAAACGGCCATCGTTGAAGGTTTGGCCCAGCGCATTATTAAAGAAGACGTTCCCGAAAGTCTTCGCGACAAAGAACTCATAGCGCTGGACTTGGGGTCATTGATCGCCGGCACAAAATATCGCGGAGAATTTGAGGACAGGATTAAGGCCTTGTTGAAAGAACTTAATCGCGCTTCCGGGCGATATGTTTTGTTCATAGACGAATTGCACACGCTCGTGGGCGCGGGAGCGGCCGAGGGCGCGATTGACGCTTCAAATCTTTTAAAGCCGGCTTTATCTCGGGGAGAATTGCGGGCAATCGGCGCAACCACAATAAAAGAATATCAAAAATATATTGAGCGGGATCCCGCGCTGGAGCGTCGTTTCCAGCCGATTTATGTCGCCGAACCCACCATAGACGACACGGTGGCTATTTTGCGGGGCCTCAAAGAAAAATACGAA
>Ga0155388_132_pt1 | contig 4864 bp, 2 predicted proteins | sample RifCSPhighO2_02_FD_106356 | JGI IMG/M metagenome (GOLD analysis project Ga0155388, IMG submission 106356) | Candidatus Wildermuthbacteria bacterium RIFCSPHIGHO2_02_FULL_47_17
GAACAACTTTGATGTCATTCCTTCCTAGATCAATGAAGAATCTTTGGACCAACTGGACATACTCGGTGGCAACTTCGCAATTTTGGGGCAGTTCTTCCGCCCGCCGAAAATCACTGGCTTGATTCACCGCCAGGACAATTTTGACGGGTTTGTTGCCGCTTCGGCCAATCGGTAGCTTGAGCAAAACGGGGAATTCGTAGCCCCAGTTAGCAATCCAGTCCTCGCCCACAATGGCGACATCGAAATGACCATTCTTGAGGTAATTCGGGATTTCTTGCGGCCTCTGAAAGGCAACGCGCTTAATCCAATCAACTCCGACTTTGCCTTCCTTTGTCCGCCTTTTTTCTATCACCACTGGCAACCCCGCTTTTGCAAAAAGGCTGGTAATAACCTCCTGCATAGAACCATCCGGAACAACTATCTCAATCTGACTCATGGCATGCCTCCTCTCTTTCTAGTTTTGAATGAGCTACATTATCTACTACTTTTCGACAACAACCTACCTTAACATAAAAGCTACAAATTGTCCATCCCAATAACAAAAAACAGAAATTTCTAAGAATTTCTGCAACAAATAGTATGAAAAAATTTTCTTTTACAAAATGTGGTTCGAGCCGATGCTTTTCGTCAGGTTCTTTGGCGGTTTTTATCGGTGCGGCTCCGCCGCCTTTCCGAATTTTTGCGGGGGGACTTCCTCGCCGCCGCAGGCGGCGAAATGCGTTCGGACTAATTCAAGAATACTGCACCATTGAGGAAATTGCAAGTTTTGAAGGTTCGCCTCGCTTGGTTCGACACTGCTCACCACAGGTCGCTCGACGACTAATTTGTATTGGATTTTCGGGGCAAAAACGAATTGGCGCTTTGGAAAGAAGAAAAGAAAATTTTTTAATCCCTAATTTAGCAACACTATGAAATACATACTATACGCTCGAAAGAGCACCGAGGAGGATGACCGACAAGTTCTCTCGATTGAAGCTCAACTTGTTGAGCTTCAGGAGTATGCCGCCAAAGAAAAATTGGAAATTGTTGCCTCGTTTTGCGAGGCCAAAACCGCCAAAGAGCCCGGCCGAGTTAAATTCGCAGAAATGTTGTCATTACTCGAAAAAGGCAAAGCAGATGGAATAATTGCATGGCACCCGGATCGTCTTGCCCGTAATTCCGTGGACGGAGGCAAAATCATTCATTTCGTAGACCGCGGCTTGATTCGCTCCCTTAAATTTCCGACGTTCTGGTTTGAGACGACACCACAAGGACTATTTATGCTCAATATTGCCTTTGGCCAATCAAAATATTTTGTAGATAATTTGCGAGAGAATGTGAAGCGAGGTTTGCGACAGAAGATACGAAATGGTGTATGGCCCGGCTGGGCTCCGGTGGGCTATCTCAACAATCCAAAAACGAGAGGTGTTGATATTGACCCTGAAAAATCTCGGCTGGTAAAGAAAGTTTTTGAACTCTACGCTACCGGAAGCTGTCCGCTTCATTCTCTCGCAAATTGGTGCGTTAAACACAATCTCAAAGGCAACAAAAATAATAAAATCTCAATCAGTAGTTTACAAAAGATTCTACAAAATATTTTCTACATCGGATTGATGAAATTTAAGGGAGAGGTTTTTGAAGGAACTCACGAGCCGTTAATCTCAAAGAAACTTTTTGATACATGCCGGGAAGTAATGAGCAAGCGAGGCAAGCAAAAAGAGATCAGAAAACACAACTTCGCTTTTCTTGGATTAATGAAATGTACATGTGGGGCTTCTATTACCGCCGAAACACAAAAAGGTTTTGTTTACTATCGTTGCACGAAAAAGAAGGGTCTTTGCCAAGAAAAGCATTATTTGAGAGAGGAAATTTTAAGTGAGCAAATTAAATCTTTTCTTCAAAAAGTTTCTTTGTCGAGCCAAGACACGGAGAAAGTTTTGGCGGCGTTGGACGAAGATCAAGATAAAGCGCGACAAGACGCCCAAGCCAAGGTTAGCACGTTAAAAAAGCAATTAGAGATAATGGAGGCGAAACTTCAAAAACTATTAGACATCTACCTTGCCGATGCTTTATCCACAGAAGAATACGCCGCCAAAAAACAGACATTGTTAATTGAAAAAATCGCGCTTTCGGAGAAAATCACCGACTTTGAGCAAAAAGGATTGTCTTGGCTCGAACCGACCCGTGAGTTCGTAAAATCCTTAAATCAAGCCGCGAAATTGATTGAAAGCGAAAACAAAACGGAAATGACAACATTTCTGAAAAACATCGGCTCGAACCATATTTTAGAAAACCGCCAGTTCAAATTTTCGGCCAAAACGCCCTTTGATTTGGTCGCCGAAGTCCGCCAACTGGCGGACGAGGCGAACCCTGTGGACTGGACTTTTACTAGGTGGTGCGTTTATTCTACCAAATCAGAACCTATTTTCAAAATCGGTAATGTATCGCACGCGCGGAGCGCGTGATGACTTGAAACTAAATCGTACGCTCCACGAAAGCCACGCCACCGCCTCGCTTCACTCGGCAACCCCAAAAAGAAAAAAATGTTCCTTGCTTTTCCTATTTTCGCAGGGGGGTGATTTTTTCTAAAATGGAAAGGACATTTTTCTTTTTGGGGTTCTGCCCTCCAAGTATTCGGGCAGTGTGGCGGGGCTTCAATTCGGACGAGGCAAAACGGAAAAACTATTTTCTGGGGGAAAGGATTTTCCGTTTTGCCTCGGCTAATTTGTTTTTGCATTTTGTCCGCGCGGAGGAGATCCGCTATGAGGAATCCGCGCGGGCTGAATTTGGTTTTTTGGCGAGGACGGCTATCAGAAAAAAGAAATTAAAATTTTGAAAAGAAAAAGGCTCCTAGTGTTTCCACCGGAGCCTGTTGTGAGTTGAGTCCGTAACTCTCAACTCGATTGAATCTTTGCACAGTTACGGTGTGCATAAGGAACTAGCGAAGGTGCTTCGCGACCACCTCGACGACCTGATCAATCGTCAAAGTGGAGCTTACGCCCTGCGGAGAACCACCGATAGTCGGCGATCCACCCCATCCCGGCTCGAGTGATGCGAGCTCGGCGAGTGCAGACTTGATGTCCGCGAACTTGCCAGCCTCGAAGGCGCACACTGTGAACTTCCGATGCGCCTCGCCTCCGCCCAGCTTGAATGCTGGGTTGAGAGCCACAACCACCGGGGCTAACGAGTAGCCCACGGAAGTCGCCGCGCGGTGAGTGGATTCCACCACCGCAACCTTGCCATCGGCACGAACTTCGTGCTGAATCTCGCCCGCCTCGAGAGCGCGGATAAAATCCATGCGCTCTTTCTCAACGGCCTCGCGGTACTTACTCGGCTCCGTGCCGTTAAGTAGCCAATCAGCCATTGTCGCCACCCGATCAGCCAGAGGGATTTTGAAATCCATAACTGCCGCTGCGATTGCCGCGAGCGGACGAGATGACTCAGCTGACGCTGTTTTCTCATCCCACGGATTTTTCCGAGTGGGGAGAGGTTTCGGGCCAGCATAACCTCCACGCGCAAACTTGTCCGAGGCGGCAATGTCGTCGATACGCGCCTCGAGACCATTACAATAGCCGTAATGATCCCAAGAGCACATCGGGCAATTTTGCTTGTAGGGATCGCTTTCCATCCCTACTCCCATCTCCTCTGGGGTTGGAAACCCCAGAACCGCCATTGCGCCGACCGAGTCAAGGTCGGCACGCACCGTCGCGAGGACAGCATTTTTTGGCGGCGCCTTCCCAGCTAAGAGAAGACTATACGCTTCCTCAATCGCAGCACGATTGGCGTTACCACCAGTGTGTTGCGGGTCAATGTTTTCAACGCACCGCGCTGCAAGCGCGGGCACCGTCACCTCAATCCCATACACGGGACCGAGGCCGAACACCTTGTCGTTGGCCTCTGTCGCGGCCGGAATGTTTCGGGGGTCGAGCGTTGTGAACTGGTACATGATATTCTCCTTTTTTCTTGCTCGTGGCCTGTGGCCGTGAGCGTGAAATGGTGTGTTCTCCACACCGAGGCTCCTCGACATGAGTAGCATACTAGAAATCTTTTTATTTTTCTAAAGACATCCACTATGCTACTCACGAAAAGAGAGGAGAATATTTTTTTAATTATTTTTTCAAAGTGCTTTCTATTTCGTCCTTTCGGACTCATCAGGGTAAGTAGCACACTTACCGATAGAGAGAGGTTTTGTTAATCCAGTCCTCTCAAACTGGGAATACGATACGAGACTAGCGGAGCCCGGCCTTACGGAGTGCGTCGCCGATCATGGTGTTGCCACCGTTAGACGGGTTGTCCACGGTGCGATTGCTCGCAGAGTGAACCTCCTCGATGTACCCGCAAACTTCGAGCGGGTCGGCACCGAGGAAGAAATCCGGATCGCCCGAGACGCGGATGACTTCCGCTTCCTTGCGAGCACGCCCGCAAGAGAATTCGTGATCATCGAGTTTTTTGGCATCCAGTTTTGCAACCTTCGCCATGAACTCTTTGATCCGCTCTTCGTCGCCGTTGAAAGCGTTGAAGAGACTCTCGGGCAGTCCGCTTCCCTGCGCCGCCGTCTCACGGGCGGTCTGGAAAGCGGGGATTTCGGTCTCCGTTCCCGGAATCACCGCGACGGACACTCCGTAGTATCCGCCGTGCATTCCGGAGCTGTGCTTTACTGACAGCACGGTGCCGGAGATTCCGACGACCGAGATGTTACCCTCGGTCCAACCTTTGCTCGGGTCGGTGAGGCGAATCTCCGCCGTGTAGCCGGGGATGGACTTGGGGGATTCCCAGTAGCCATCCCGGATGGCGCGGTTCGTCGGTGAGCCGAACGAGACCGTGACGATCACGGAGTCGGTTTCCTTTTCGGAAACCTCTTCCAGTTTCGCCAGCGATTCTTCGA
>Ga0155388_101_pt1 | contig 2959 bp, 5 predicted proteins | sample RifCSPhighO2_02_FD_106356 | JGI IMG/M metagenome (GOLD analysis project Ga0155388, IMG submission 106356) | Candidatus Wildermuthbacteria bacterium RIFCSPHIGHO2_02_FULL_47_17
GGCTTTTACGAAGGAGGTGGCCCAAAAGATTGTGCTGGAGGAGAATCGTTTTGGTTTTGATCCTGAATTTACGGTCAAGGCGGCCAAAAATAACTTCCGCATCTACGAAGTGGGCGTCAGTTATGCCGGCCGAAGCTATGGCGACGGCAAGAAAATTGGCTGGAAAGACGGCGTTGCCGCCATTTGGACGATCATCAAATACGCGCTTTCCTAGACGATTCTGATCTGAAGTTCTCCGCCAAGGGCCTTGGCTACTTTTGAGAGGAAGTTGACGCTTGGGTTGGAGTTACCCGACTCGAGGCGGCTGATGGCGGACTGTTTGGTCCCCACCCTATCAGCTAACTGTTTCTGAGACATCTTCTTTTCCAGCCGCCGACTGATAATCTGATATTCAGCCTCCATTTCATCGTAGAGGCGTTTAACCTCGGGGTCGGCCAAAAGCTTTCTCGTTAGTATCTTTGAGTTAATAAATTTCATTTTGCTCATAAAACCAAGTATATCATATATGTTATTTTATTTCATCAAACATTTTATAAACGAGGATCATCTCTCTTTTTGGTATTTTTTGAGTCTTTTTGATGAAACCGTGGAAAACCAGAATACTTTCCCGTTTGGTGATACAAAAGAATCGAATCTCTTGAGTTCCGCGAATTCTTAGTTCATATAAGTTATTTGTCAACCTTCTGGAATGCGGCATGCCCAAGTTCGGCCCGTATTTAACCAAGAGAATTCTTAGTCGTTCATACTTGGCCTGTGTAGCTTTCTGGAAAGTTGTGATTAATCTTTCAACCCTCACCCCCAACATCACTTTATACATATCAGACCCATTAACTGTTAATCTAAATTCACTATATTCCGAAATTTACCCGAATGTCAAGACTTTACAGTGAAGGGGTGGCATAATAGCGATTTGTATGAAGAAGCCGAGTATTTCCGTTTTCTTTCCTTGCTACAACGACCGACTGACCATCGGGGGTTTGGTCGATAATGCCGTCGACATACTAAGAGGTTTGACGAATCGTTTTGAGGTGATCGTCGTTGATGATGGATCTTCGGACGGAGGCCAGGAAGTTCTTAAGGTCATGGCCGAAAAGTACAAGGGGATATTTCGGCCGGTTTTTCATAAAAGAAACAGGGGTTATGGCGGCGCCTTGAAAGATGGTTTTAAAAACGCTAAATACGACCTTGTTTTCTATACCGATGGCGATGGACAGTATGACGTCAGGGAGCTGCCCCTGCTTTTCAGTCTGATGACCAAGGACGTAAACTTTGTCAACGGCATCAAAATGGAGAGGCAGGATTTTGCCTACCGGGTCATCATGGGTAATTTCTACGCCCTGCTGATGCGCTGGGCTTTCTTACTACCAATTTACGACGTGGACTGCGATTTCAGGCTGATTAGAAAATCACTTTTGCGGGGAATCAGCCTGAAAAGCAATAGCGGTTCAATTTGTGTCGAGCTTGTCAAAAAGGCGCAAAAGGCAGGGGCGAGGTTTCGGCAAGTTTCGGTCCACCACTATCCAAGGAAACATGGCAATTCACAGTTTTTCAATTTTAAGCATTTATTCAAAACTTTTCGGGAGATAGTACCTTTGTGGTGGAAATTAATGATTAAGAAATAACGATGGAACTTGCCGAATACAAGAACATCTACCGGAATGAAGGTTCGCATTTTTTCTATGTCTCGACCCACTATCTGATCGAAAAACTGGTCAAAAAATTCTCTCGCGGGCGGAGACTGATGATCCTGGACGCGGGCTGCGGCACGGGGCTATTAGCCAAAAAGCTGGCCCGATTGGGGAAAGTGAGCGCGATAGACTGCAGTTCCGAGGCGATTAAATTTGCCGGAAAAAACGGAGTTAACGCGAGAAGGGGGTCGATCAACAAACTTCCCTACAACAATAATCACTTTGACCTAATCACCTGCGTCGACGTAATCTATCATAGCCGGGTAAATGACGTGGCGGCGTTGGGAGAAATGCGACGGGTTTTGAAATCAGGTGGGGTGTTGATCCTGCGGGTTCCGGCTAATAAATATTTAGTGTCCGCCCACGATGTTCATGTTCATACCGCCAGAAGGTACGGGAAGGATGAATTGAAAAGAAAACTTAGGCTGGCAGGTTTTCGGGTGAGATGCATTTCCTTTGTCCACCTCCCAATCTTCCCAATCAGTCTGTTTCGAGTCATCTGGGAAAGACTGACTCACCGGGTGGCCGCTTCCTCAATCAGAAAAATAAACCCCGTTCTCAACTCGATTCTGGCGGTGGTCTTAAAACTAGAAGCAGAAATGATCAGCCGGGGGGTGATAATGCCCCTTGGCCAGGGTTTGATCGCTGTGGCGACCCCTAACCGACAAAGTAACCCTGGACAAAAAATGCAGTGATGAGAATGCCCAGGATAAAAGTTGCCGGATAGTAGATAAAGCGGAGCCGGGGATTGGTTTTCATTAGTAGAGCTAGGCCGATAAAGGCGGGAAAAAGATGAATTAAATATCTGGGCGTGCCGGCAAGGGTGCCGGTGAAAGTGACGAGGCTCAAGGAAACGAGCATGAATACTCCATACGAGGCGCGGACTTTTTTCCAGACAAAAACAGAGAGCAGGGAGTAGAGAATAAAAGCGGCGAACTCGAGAACGGCAATCCAGTAGACCAAGAGGCTACGGGAGACATTAAAAAAGATTTTCAGGTAACGGTAGAAAACACGGGTAATAAAAACCAGTTTTTCCTGTTTCCAGGCACTCATCGATGATTGGAAGAGGCGCCAGTTCCCTTGAGTTATTTGCAGGTAAGCCGCGTAGATCGCAAAGCCGGAAAAAGACAGGGCTGGCGCAATCAGCGCTTTTTTTGAGGCTTTCTTTTGGAGCCACCATTCGACAACCAGGGCCGGCAGCAGCGCCAAGCCTGACAACCTGGTTAGCGAGGCAAACAGGGCAAAGACGCCGGCGGCCCACCACTTACCCT
>Ga0155388_139_pt1 | contig 1457 bp, 2 predicted proteins | sample RifCSPhighO2_02_FD_106356 | JGI IMG/M metagenome (GOLD analysis project Ga0155388, IMG submission 106356) | Candidatus Wildermuthbacteria bacterium RIFCSPHIGHO2_02_FULL_47_17
AAATTGAGATTGCCGATATTTTTATGAAAAAGGAGCGAGGCGACTATCGCCGCAGAAGTTAAAGTACAGGAGCAGTAAAGAACCCGAAGAAAAACATCGGTCCCGACTTTGTCGAGGATCCTCGATTACTATCGGGACTCGAACCATATTTTAATTTTGCTTGCACTGAGCAACTCGTGGCGAGAGTAGTCGAACCAAGTCGAAGTGGGGGAAGAAAAAATTTTAATCACAGAGTAGAAAATAATTATTAACTAATTAAATTTATGAACATGAACAAAAAAGGATTTTCAAATATACTAATTGTCATTGTAATTGTAGTCATCCTTCTAGGCGTGGCGGGGTATTTTGTTTTTATTAAAAAAGTACCGCTGGCTATACTACAAACAAATACTTTATCTACTACACAATCATCCACCTCAACACTAAGGGACCAGACTGCGAATTGGAATACATACCGAAGTGAAGAGTATGGTTTTGAAATGAAGTATCCCAACATGCTGCAGACCGAAGAATACCATTACTCTTTGGAAAAGGTTACCGTTTTCCCTCCCGTACGCTTTAAAGACGAGAAAGGTAATCTTGTGGAGGGGACTATTAGGCTCGGTACGCTGTGGGATCCGCGCCGTGACCCTGCAGTCGATGATGAAGGTAATCGTATTGATTTTGAAAATCGTACACGAAACATTATTTTAAGCCTTGCCACTGAAGGGCTTATGGGTAGTCCTAATCCTACGTTAGTCGAGTCTAAGAAAATAGTCGACAACGATACTGCACTAGGATATCTTTCGGTGATAGATCATTATCAAAAAGTGCATCGAGCGGATTTTCAGTCCCGCTCATTTACCGCAAAAGGACCAAACGGTGGTTTTTATCCGGTAATCATATCTTTTGAGATGCGGGAATCAGATCGTGACCGCATAACGACGGATGTGTTTAATCAGATGATTTCCACCTTTCGCTTTATTCGTTGATGGGAAGAAAACTTTTCCGCCAAAGAAAAACCCCGGTAGTAGAACGCTTTGCGTTCACTACGGAGCATGCTTGTCCCGATTTTCATTTATTGATTAAATAAAGAAATCGAGGATCCTCGACAGAGTCGGGAAAATTGTTAGCGGTGCAGCTCACTTCGACTTCGCTCAGTACAGGCCGCCGCCTTTCCAAATTCTTGCCCGCCCAAGTTTTCTGAAAGAAAATTTAGGCGGGTGAACAGGGGGAATTCCTCGCCCATCCTGAATTTATTGAAGGGTTCGGACTAATTCAAGAATACTGAACACTTGAAGGTTGAATGTACCGTTTTGCCCTTTGCAACTTGTAATACTTTTATGCTACGGTTTGTAATATGACTCATAAGAGGTCAAAAGTTAGGCCTTACTTTATCGTTGAGTTTGATCGTGAAGATGACGGACGCTGGATTGCTGAAATCCCGAAATTGCCGGGAGTAATGACCTATGGGCTTA
>Ga0155388_136_pt1 | contig 1075 bp, 2 predicted proteins | sample RifCSPhighO2_02_FD_106356 | JGI IMG/M metagenome (GOLD analysis project Ga0155388, IMG submission 106356) | Candidatus Wildermuthbacteria bacterium RIFCSPHIGHO2_02_FULL_47_17
ATTAAAAATTAAACTTTTACACCCGAAAGTATTGAATAGTGCGAGAACGAGCAATAAGGTAGATTATGTCTTAAAAGATATGAAACGTATACAGGTTAAGGGTGTTACAAAATCACTCTGTCGTGACGATAAAATTGGGTGCGAAACTTTCGGCTCCCACAGTCATATACCAACGCGTCTTTATAAAAAATCAGACTTCGACATTTTAACTATAGTGATAGACCCAGGGACTATTCCGGCGGCAACCGCAAAGAAACGCGGTATACCAGCGGATGATTATAATTTCATCTTTTTTAAGATGCAGGATTTACCCTCTCATCCTCGATCCAAAGAATGGGGCGAGAAGTATATAATGCCCAGATTCTTTTTTGATGCGAGAAAGGCAAGATTTAATGACCCCAGTGTTTTGTTAAAGAGTTTCAAATAAATTTCCGGATCCGATCCTATAGTTTGTGATTACCAATTCGTGCCCCTGGTTTCTTTTCTTGTTTTTAAGATTTGCTGTATTGTAGAACCATTTCAGTCGATAGAAATTAAAACCATTATAAAGCTGACGAATAAATTGGTTGTCGTCGTAAGAAAGGAAAAACTTAAATTTTGTCTTTTTCAACACCTTAGCCAGTCTTATATGGTCTCCACCTAAGAAGCTGTGGGTATATGCTCTTTTTTGATCCGCTTGGTAATAAGGGGGGTCTAAATATATTAAAACAGATGTATTGGTAGATTCTGCAGATATTACCCTCTCAAAATCTAAACAGGTGATTTTTGTTTCTTGAAGCCCACCTCTTGCTTCTAATATCCTTTTCCCCCAATTAGCCGGGGGGGAGCTTTTATCTTCTCTATATCCCCATGCTGGCTTGTTAGTAATACCAGAATAAGAAGTTCTGTTTAGGTAGTAATATCTAAGGGCGGTGGACAATTTATCCCGAACCGGCATTTGTTTCATCTCTGCGTGTCTTTTTTTTGTCGCAGTTTCTTTTCCCAGAAAATTAATTAGTTTTCCACTCAGCACCGGGTCCTGGATCGCCCGATAGGTGGTTATGAGATCAGAATCGATATCATTGATCCAGTTAAA